>Ga0123342_1000020_pt1 | contig 138851 bp, 63 predicted proteins | sample Turbeawhitnodule_FD_89960 | JGI IMG/M metagenome (GOLD analysis project Ga0123342, IMG submission 89960) | Root nodule microbial communities of legume samples collected from Mexico - Turtle bean Mexico white nodule | ecosystem: Host-associated > Plants > Roots > Nodule | place: Mexico: Nepantla... | reverse complement strand
TTAGAATAATATAAATAGCGCGCATCCCAAGGAGTAAGGTATGTCATTTATTACTGTTCACCTACCTGAGAGCTGACCACCCGCTTTACTGACTTGAGCGTCGGAGTGCCTTCGCAGGTACCCCACCATCCGGTGATTCGCCCGACGACCGAGTGCCGAGTACCGAAGGATAAACAAGAAGACGAGAAGAATCACAGTTCATCATCCAGTCACCTGCCCGACCGAAGGAAGGAGAAGAAGACTTCAATAGTTCTCTAGATCTCATCTCCCTAACAGGAACAGAAATAGATAAACTATATCTGAGTAACAAAACTTCGGATGACGCAACTTCAATATATTTAAGATTTTATTGTATTTGAACTGAAGTTGTATTTCTTATACCATTTATCTATTTTAAATTATACCATATTTATAAAAAAAATGGATGAAATATAAGTATGGTGGGGCCATAAAGCTAAAGTAGTTGGTAGGTTTTAGGTGTGAAAAGGATAAATGGGAGGACATTTTTGAGATAGATGAAAGTAGCTATGTGAAGTGTGAACACAAATTAGGGAAAGGAATCTGTTAGTAAAGGTGCTGTTTGGGTACCTTTCTTTCACGTGCAAATCCTATTTTGGTGATCCAAACGCATTTTTTTGGTTATCATAAGCATGATTGCATATGAAGGTTGTGTTGAATAATAAGCAAGGAAATAGTCAAATCCTCATAAGTATTACAATTGGCAATGCAATCGTGCTTAAAGTTTAAGCATATAAAAAAAGCAATGAAGTTGACCATATCCTAACATTCACTCTATAAAGACACTACGTTGAAATCAAATGCCAACTAAAGGAATCTTGCATACTTTCATATTAAGGTAGAATACGGAATCCTACACATATTTTCTTCTTCCCCAAAAGTACACAACTACATAAAAAGAAAGAAAAAAAATTTCAAAAGTTACTTCAAATAACATAATTAAAAAAGTAATTATGACATTTGGAGTATTTCCTATTTGAAATTTGAGTTTTATCACAAATTTTTTTAAAAAAAATTGTCAAAAAAATAAGAAAAATGTGTATGTTTAAATTATCATTTTTCTTAATTATTAAGTGATGTGAAACTATTGAGCGTATTAAAAAAATATATAATTAGTTTGTGAATCAAACTATACTTTATATTTATAAAAACATATAATGTTTTTTTAGTGAGTATTTGAGATAATTAAATAATAGTGTACCGAACGAGTAACGTCACTCAATACCGAACGAGCAACGTCACTCTATTTTGGTGGTCCATTGACCAATTAAATGTTCTTAGAAAGATACTTGTGTTTAAATTATTATAAATATCTACTCTTAACCAATTTAAAATTATTGACCGTAATAAATTAAAAAAAAAAAATCTAATTAGTTTAAAAATTCAACTATATTGTAAATTTATAAAAATATTTTTTTAGGAGTATTTGAGATAATTAAATAATAATAATTATAAAATTAAAGATAAATATTTAGTTGGATTATGATTTTTTTAAATTACTTATGACATTATTATTATTATTATTATTATTATTATTATTATTATTATTATTATTGAGTTAGGATGATGTTTCTTCTACAACATAGGAGAGATTCTCCAATTAATTTCCTAATTTGTAATATTTATCTCTTCATATCCATATTTTTTTAATTGCCTAAATTTCATGCATATGAATAGAAGTCCGTTAATGATGGGGATAATTAAGATATATATATATATATATATTATAAAATGAGATAATATTAATTAGTATTATTGGATAAATTTGTTTATATATATGTATATAATTTTAGAAAACTTAGTGAAAATTCTTAAGTTAATGAGTTTTGTTCTTTAACTTCAAATGAGTTACTTCCTATTTCTAAAGTTGAAACGTTTATGAAATTTAAAGGTATCTTTGTTAACTTGTCTAATGTTGACCACTATCTTCTCTTTTGACTTGTTTAGTCTTAATTAAGCAGCAGTTAGCTGCAATCTCTTGCTAAAATATTAAATTAATGAAAGGAAAACAATTGGGTTCTTCTGCTAATTAATTTTCCTTAATTGTCATTAGAAACCAATGGGTGTAGCAGATGTTGATTGATCATTAAGATGTGTACTCTCTTTCAAAAAGGGTCTTAATTATGACTTCTAAAAGTTTGTTGGCTATGAATCTTTCAACCTTCCACGTTTAGGATTGAGATTAAGTTTTTCCAAGTTGAATAATCAAATAACGGTTCTTTTTAAGCATGACTTAAGGAAATATTAATTAATAAAATTTAAAAAGTATTGGCAAGATTGTGTAAATGATAAAAAAAAACAAACATATGAGTTTTGGTATAATTTTCGTATTTTTGTATTTTTTATTTTTTTAATAATATTTTTTTCATGTGATGATGAATAATTGTTGTTATTTGAGGTGTCAGTATAGCTTGGATATCAAGTTGCAAGTGATGTCTAATATAAAAGATTTTATTTTTTAAAAATAATTTTTGGAGAAATATTTTAAGTTTAATCTCCCTAATTGATTGTGATATGCACCCAAAACCTGCACAAAACATGTTTATTTTATCTTTTATCTTCTGGATATCCATATCCATAACACAAATAAATTAGTTTTAGATATGTAAATGTAGAACTGAGATGTGTCTTTCGAATATGATCACCATACTGAAAATGTATTTCAAACGCTAACGCTAAGATCTGAAATTCTTTTTCTCTAAGAAAATCCGAAGGACGATTTAATTTTTTTTTTTTTAAATAATGGGTGCATCTGGTACCATTTTTTTATTCACTTGAGTTAATGGGCTTAATCCTGGGCTAAATTTATAAGCCTATGGGTTTGACACGGCCCAAATCCAATATTTTCAGAGAGTGCCCAACTTCAATACCATAAGGGCAATTGTTTCATGCACCCAATCAATTACTTCCTCCACCCGACAAACTTTTTAAAGCCCAATTCTGCTATTGTCTTCTTTATTTTGAAAAAGGTGTAGGGTGCAGAGAGAAACTTGGTTGATGTTGGTTTGAGCTGCATAGGTGGTTTTAGTGTAGAGGTGAATGTAGTAGTTTTGTTCTCTGTCACCGTCCAACTTCGTTACAGACGATGCCATCTCACTGACCACCACCACCACAATCGACGTCGTCGTTCGGTTGGTATTCGTCACAGGTAAGTGCCGCTACCGAACGGAAAACGACACAAAGAAGAAAGCGGCAGAAAGATTGAAAAAGAAGGAGACTGCAGTGTGTTGGGTGCAGGGAAAACTAAGGAACTACAAAAAAAATCTTAATTTTCATTTCATTAAGGTTAGTTTAGTCTTTTCACATATACAATTGAGTGTCATATTTGATTGGATGTAGGGAGAATCTGCCTACCAAGGTGTCAATTACTTTCTGTCCTCAGTCAAATTTTTATCCAATTTATATGAAATGATAAAAATGTTCTTAAATAAAAGAGGTGTGTATAAAATACATTTCAAAATATTTTTTAAATACTTTTCTATATACTTTTTAAATAGTTTAAACCCTAAACTCTTAAATACATTTTTAAATACTTTTTCAGAATGTTTCAAATTTGATTCCTGAAACACAATAATTTATTCCATATTTATTTTTTCAGAATGTATTTTTTTTAATTCTAAATTTTTATTTCCAAAAGGAACATTTTCGGAAAATTAAAAGTGTATAGAGTGCATATTTAAAAAATTAGGTGTAAAAGATTTGCCTAAATTATTTGAGCATTACTCATTAATTTTTAAAATGGGTTTTTCAAGATATAAAATGTACCTTCTGAAATGAATAGGAGGTAATATTTTTGTACACAAATGAAAAAACAAAACTCATTGCTAAAAGAAAATAAAATGATTTAACTTTAACTATACGTTAGTTAAAACCAGTTTTTAGAGAAGATAAATGAGGAACGTTTATATAAATTAATTTATACATGATTTATTAAAGAAACTATTTTTTTTTTCAATAAATATTTGTTTACCTATAACCTCATTCAAATCGGTTGAAACTCTATTTGATTTTAACTTACAGTTTAAATTTTTAATAACTAAATTATTTATATTACAGTGTATAGTCAATAATAATATTTAATCTACAATGAAAAATACTATTTTAAATAATTGGCTTTCATGCACATTATTAAGAATAATTTACATATAGAACCAAACGTCACCCATATTCAATGATTAGATTTCAAATTATAAAGAAAAAATAAAAATAAAAATGTACCTTATCTTAAAGCAATTCTTTTAATAACTATGATATTAATTTCTACTATAAAATTGGTTCAATGACAACGAAAACTTCATATACGATATATATTAATTAGTTTAATAGAAAGTAAATATATTTAAAACTCTCATTTTATATTTAACTTTATTCAATTTTTTACTTTATACATTTTCTCTCTATAAACGTGAAAAAAAAATATATGAACGATATTTCATGACGTGTAGCTCTTACATGCACTAATTTTTGTAATATTCTAGACGCTACGTGAAGGGGTTTAACGTGATTTTGATATTAATTGACTATTTTGCCCTTCACTCGTTAAAGGGTTAAGCCGTTCTTTGTGTTCAGTTGAGGAGGGGTTTTAAGTCTTTTTACCATTGATGCCAGAGTAGAGAGAGAGAGAGAGAGAGAAAGCAGAGTGATTCAGCACCAAGACTCGCTTTTTTGCAGTGATCAAATCCTCATCTTCTTTCTCAATCCTCAGCAACCTTTCAATTCCTCTCTCTTCTGCTCTCACTTGGGTGCGTTTTTTTCTTCTCTGTTTTCCATTCTCTAAATTAGTTGTTTCTCAAAAATATCTCTCCCCTTACCCTTTAATCTTTAAGAAAAAAGGGGATTGTGGGTTCTCTTTATTTCTGTTAAATATTTCATTTTAGTGTTAAAAAAGTTATCTTTATTGTTGTTGTTATTGTTTGGAGATTGATTCATGTAATTTGTTGAAGGGTTGAAGATGAGAATTTGTGGAGCAGGTATGTATGGGTTGATATTGGATTTCATTTAATTTACTATTTGGTGGGCATATTTCTTTCATGTTCATGTTCCCAATTCTATTTAAAATTCTGGGCCATGTGAGTTTGGTTTTATTTTCCTATGTATTTTAAGTGACTATGTTGCAATTCCCAATTTCTGTGAAGCATTGGAGCTTGAAGAAGATATAATATTTATTTGTTAGCACAATGTTTGACCCAATACGAATTTCCATTTGTTGTTCAGCTAGCCTGTCGGAAAATTCTATGCAATAAGAAGCTTATTATAGCACTGTGTATGTCTCTTTTTCTTCCCCCAAGTGAGTGCTAATAGTTAAACCATAAATAACTTCTTTGTTTCGTGAGTAAGACTTGTTCTTATCTACATGCATGAAAGAAAAAAGTTTCAGTTAATTTTTTAATTTGAATAGAATGAAGTGGCAACTTCAAGTGTTAAATCAATTGAACAGTAGGCACAGTTGTATATGAGTCTTTGTGGTCCATTCTTGGGGGTATACACGTACATACAGATATAAGAAAAGCATCCCTAAAGTTTAGGAGGAGTATATGTGATTAGGACATGAACATATAGTAGTGGGAGGTTTAGTTTGGTTTGAGTCTTGAAAAAATGTTTTCTGTATTCGATTTTTTTATTTTCATAATTTTAAAGGTCTTAGATTTCGATGCTCAGCTAGTTATATTTGGTCCTAGCTCAGATCCTTGAGAGGGAACAAAGTAAATATTAGATGTTATTTTTGTAATTATGTGTAAGAATTCAAAATGACAGCAGAAAGTATTTGTTCAAGTAAAAGGTATCCACTGTATTTTCCCTTTTCGTTCCTATAAAAAATTTGTGCTCTCACTCAATATGTACGTATGGTGGATGGTATAATGTATGTGATTTGTCTTTCATGCGTATAGTTGTGCTAGAAAATCATTGTTTTATTAGTTTATATGATCCTTGATCATGGTAAAAAAAAATTCATTTCTAATATACAGGTGCCATGTTCTGTATTAATAGAATATAGCACCACCATATGGATCAGCATAAGTGATTCAAAATTAACTTTTAAGCTTTTGATTATTTGTTGAAATTTGTAAATGCGGTTTTGGCTTCCTGATTTGGTGACTCTTTTGTTTCTTTCACATATACAAGAGCATTTGTGAATTGGTTATTTCTTCTAGAAAAGGATTCTCATGTTACTAAAATGCTTAACAGCAATCAGCAGCAGCTACACCACCACATCCACTTCCCTTTCAGTGTTTGTTTCTTCTTCCCTCTCCAGTCCTTCCAAAACCAAGTTCCTGCCCTCACTTTCTAGGTTTTCTGTCAAGCGCTCTTGCTTACTTTCCCAAACTCGTCCAAGCATTGCTGCGAGCAGGCCCTCCATGAACCTACTGAACAGACTTGGATTTGGCAGCGCAAGGGCACCAGAGAACATGGATTCATCCATTCCTCAGGGTCCAGATGATGACATACCAGCACCGGGCCAGCAGTTTGCCCAGTTTGGCGCTGGCTGTTTTTGGGGTGTTGAGTTGGCCTTCCAAAGGGTGCCTGGGGTGACCAAGACAGAGGTTGGTTACACCCAGGGGCTTGTGCATAATCCAGCCTATGAGGATGTGTGTTCGGGGACCACAAGCCACTCAGAGGTTGTAAGGATTCAATATGATCCCAAAAATTGTAACTATGAGTCTCTGCTTGATTTGTTCTGGGCTAGACATGATCCTACTACTCTGAATAGACAGGTATATATAAAGTTTTTGGTTGTGTTATGAACCATGTCATGTTAAATTGAGGTAGACAAAGTGGTTTCTGATTGATATATCTAGACTTTGCTGATTTGAATAAGTGTGGACTTTGTGCATTGCCAATGAAAATGTCTTCCCAACACTTCTCTGATTCCATGGTTGATTTGTCGACAGTAATATTGGTTCTCTCAGTGTTGCCATCTTGCCTGTATTTAACAGATACGTTTATGTTTTGATATCTAGTTGAGTCTTGTTTTGTAAATTCTGTTCTAATATGGGTCAAATAAAATTCCAGAGGTCTCTTTGTAATAGTTGTTTAGGCAGTTGTAACCTTCTATTTGCTCTTTGTGGGATGTGTATACTGAGGGTGTAAAATGGACGGATTGGATAAGTTGAGTTGGTTTCAAATGGATTGGTAAAAATAAATCATTAGTTCACTTATGATATCTTACCATTTTAGTAAAAATAAAAACAAACCATCCATGACTTAGTTAACAAATTTCTACTTTATTTACCAGTTTCTGTTAAAACTTCATTAATGGCTAGTTTTTGCTTTGTTTTCATGCGGTGATGAACTGGTTTCAACTTCTTCACTTGTTGAACTTTGAGTATCTTATGATGGTCTTCAGAATGACCTATAATTTCATTTTTATCTTACCCCTTGTTTCTTCTGTTCAAGTTAGAACTGTTCCGTCTCCCCTTTCAATATATTTTTATTCATGTTCAAATCTTCCCTTTCAGTATGCATGCATACATTTGTTTCTTGAATTCACTCTTTCATCCAAATCCATGCATACATGAACTTTCAAAAATACGGTAACTACTTATGACATGCAACTGCACACACATGAATTGAACATTCTGGTGCTTAAGCACTTAGTTACCATTTGATCTTGTCCTGCTGCAGGGAAATGATGTGGGATCACAGTACAGATCTGGAATATACTACTACACTGCCGAGCAAGAGAAGGCTGCCAGGGAGTCCTTGGAACAACAGCAGAAGCAGTTGAACAGGAAGATTGTTACTGAGATTCTTCCTGCCAAGAAGTTCTACAGAGCAGAGGAGTACCACCAACAGTACCTCGAGAAAGGGGGTCGGTTTGGTTTTAGGCAATCTTCTGCTAAAGGTTGCAATGATCCAATTCGATGCTATGGTTAATTGTTAAATAGGGAATTGCCACCAAAGATCAACGAGACCAGTTCTTTAGATGCTGAAAATCCATAGTTTTGTAACTTCCTGTTAGCAAGTGTTTGGTAATTCATCAAGGCTTGTGCATAATGGAGGTTGAAGATGGACATTGCCATAAATTCTGTTGTAGAGCTGTACATTGTCTTTTATATATATAAAATAATTCTGCATTTGAAGTATTCTATATTTCTTTCTTGAAGCTATACTAAAATACTCTTTGTTCAACGAAGTAGTTTTAATTTATTCATTCATATGAAACCTTAGAAAGTGATGTCATGAAAAAGAATGGCAAAGTGTATTGTGGAGGGAGGTTAGGGAAATAGAACGTGTAGGGTTATGGGCTTAGCCCGATGGTATATAGTAAATAGGTCGTTTATCTTTATCGATTAGAACAAAATTATGATCATATGTAGAGAGGGATATCTTACACACTGGTTAAGGATACACTTATTCTTAACCATCTTGAATGTTATATATCTAAGACCCTCTAGTCCTTAATGATACACTTATTCTTAATCACCTTGAATGTTATATATCTAAGACTGTTTAGTCCTTTAAGACCGTCTAGTCTTTGTCTGGTATAAAATGTGTCCTACTCTTTTAGTTAATGGTCTAGAAACTGCTGGAAACGAATAGGGTAGGTGATAAAATTGACCTTACAAAATATCTTGTTCAATTGTAATTAATTATTGATGCACATGCAGTGGCTATCACTTAGCTTATTATATTCTCTGTAATATTGATCTCTTAGAAGAAGCAGAGCTAGAAAACAAAAAGAAAGCAAAACATAAAACAGTGGGGGCAGAAGAGAAGATACTGTCACGGTGCATGAGTGAGTGACCTTTCATTTCCATTAAATTCAGAACAACCATTCCCTTCTTTCACTCTGTCACGTGTGCTGCTTTTCCACTACTCAGAATGAAACTTTATTTCTGAAACAAATTAAAAAAGCAAGTTTTTTTGGTATCTTTTTCTAATTTTTATAAGAACAGAAAAATATTATCTCTTCAATGTGAAAAAGGTTGAACTGAGAGCACTTTTCTTTTATATATTGGCTTTTGAAATTTGCAAAATAAAAAATCTTAAATTAAATCCATATACTTCTAAAATAAGACTCTAGCATTATGAAAGTCGAGATTTTTTATGGTGTTTTTACCAGTTGAAATTCAATAATAATTGCATCATACTTGTGCTTATCTGAACTCTTAAATTTTACATTTCACACATTCGGTTAGTTCTACCTCATTTTATGACATCTACTTATACTTATTGTGCATCAGTTTTAACAGATTGTGGTTAAAAAAAAGTGTAGAAGTTCCATTATGTCTATGTAGCATAAATGCTGAGAGAGACACTAATATGACACGGACATGGAGATATGTATAATCTTTAAAATGTAGACATGGAAATACAGATATATATACATTATATAATTATGAATTGTATGAATTGACAATAATTTTTTTTTCATAGCTTCAAAAGATTTGTTCTTTCTTTTTATAATTATAATAAAAATTAATGTATTTTTTTTTAAATTACCGTATTAAAATTGTCAGAAATTTAATAAATATTTTTTAAATTAAACACTATATGTTTTTACGAGTGTCCTACGAGTGAGTGTGAATATCCATGTGTTATATATATATATATATATACTGCTGAAAAAAATGTAACTACCAGCAATTTTTTAAAAATATTATTCTTGGTGAGTCATGAATATTATTCTTTCACAACAACTTCTAAAATACTTTGTATTATTTTTCTTGAGGATGATTGTTGTCATATATTTAAAATATTTAATAATTATAATTCGAGTTTGTAACGAAAAGAATATTTGATGATTGCACTTTACCTGACATGTTGATAGTGCATTATTATTATTATTATTATTATTATTATTATTATTTTATGAAATGAATGGTGAATATGGACACCAAGTCCCCACACAACGTGCCCTCTTGTCATTTCCAATTTTCCATGCATGCATCCTTTATTTCATAATATAATAATTTAAGACTCTAATCATATGTTTTAAAACCTTAGACAATTCTCAAAACCTAATTAACCTTCAACCACAGTGCTTATAATAAAAAAAATTAGAATTTTTACTAATAGAATGAAATTTTATCTCTTAATTATTAAAATAAATAAAAAATTTAAAAATTAATAAATATTAATATAAAACAATTTTATTGTAAAAAATCGTAAAATAATTTTAAAAAAAATTATCAATTTTAATAATTAGGATATAAAAATACATATTAATAAAAAATATAAAAAAATAATCATTCAATCGTAGTACTTCAATCTATCTACTAATTTTTGTTTTTAATATTTTTTACTAATTATAGAATAAACAGAAACATGTATTCTAGCACATAGTCATCGTTATACTCAGAAAAATAAATGTTATGATGTGAAAATAAGAAAAAAGAACTAATAATTGAACCTTTTTTCAAGTCAATAAAGGGAAGATAAAACCAAGTATGTATTATGATATCAAAAGTGTACAAAGGAAATAATTTCAACCAAACTTTCAAATCAAAATTTTGGTCCTCAATAAATATTTCCAATCAGTATTTCATCGTTTATAATTAAAGAGTAATATTTTTATCTCCTTAAATAATAGAAGTTTCCTTTAAGTACTAGTTCACATACATCACAAAAATATGCAATTGAATTATAAATATAACGAGTATATATTCATTAATGGGACATGTAGCAAATATATAAAGAAAATTATTCAAAATTTATTTTAGTATAAATATATTTTTGAAGTTTTTTTAGTATAAATATATTTTCCAATTATTTCTTAAAAAAGTATGTTTAATTCTTTAAGTTTTCTATTTTGATTTTTACCAAATATTCGCAAAATCAAAATCAAAATAAAGTTAGTAAGCAAGGCTTTGAACAAAATCAAAATTGCAAAATCATTTAGAAGGAATTTTGCAGATTCGATAAAAAAAGAGAGTAAAAATGTGACTGTTAAAGGTTTGATAAATTTGTAAATATTTATCTAATGAAATCTTTTTACCCATAATTTTTAAATATATGTTTTGAATCAAATTATTTAATATCTTATTACTACAGTGAAACGATAGAAAGTAACATGATGTTAATGTGTTGTGTCGTGTAAAAAACCGATTAAAAGACACAATCCAAATACAAAAGATTAAAGAAGCAGAAGGGTGGTGGCCCACACTCTCTCAGATTCTCTGAATCCATTACCTTCTAACTTTCCCTTTCCATCCAATCAAATTGCAACACGTCATCTCACTCTTTCTTCCAAATATTATTTTTTTCATTTTATTTTTTCTAAACCGTACTGGTATGGATTGATCGATCAATATCATACTTCGGTGTTCTTTATCGAACTGATTGAGTTTTGCACGATGTGCAGACCAACCGACACACTTAAATTATTAACACTCAAATTAAGGTCAGTAAAACTAAACTATCATTAAAAACTAGGTAATAGGCGCAATTCATTCCACTATTTGACTCAATAAGGTAAATCTATTAAAATAATATAAATAACGCACGTTCTAAAAACAAGATATGTCATTATCACTATACATCTCCAAATGTCGAATACTCCTTTTGCTGACTTGAGCGTCATAGTGCGTTTTATAGGTACTCTCATTCAGTATTCATCTAAGATTGAACGACTGAGACTCGAAAGAGAGTAGCATCAAAGTAATAAAGACCGCATTAAACCCCTAATAATCTGCCTAAAAGAATGGAAAAAGACGAAGTCAGTCAATAATTTCCTAAATCCCATATAGAAGATAAACATTTTTCATCCACTTTTCCAACACCTTAACTATTAATTCTCATAACTTCTATTTTATTTTCATACTAAATAATAATAATAATAAAAAATTTAATAAGCTACCCAGATAGATCTATTCTACATTCAAGTTCTAGCCATGAAAAAGTTTTCATTAATTATGTTATCTTTTGGGTAATTAAAATAACCAATAATTTGAACCGATGTGAGTGCTTATTTAATATGAAACGCACGTTTTGTTTCATCGACGTGGCAGCTTGTGAGGTTGCCACGTGGAGTCTCCCTCGGATACCTTTTGAAGTAGAGTGAATGGAGAAGACAGTGAAGTGTGGAAGCAACAAATAGATGAGACAGTGACGCCACTTGCTTTTCAGAACAACCAAGGCAACGCGTGCTTCACACTCTCCGTTCATCGCGCGTGCGTTACTTTCGTTTCACCTCATCACGCCATGCCAAATTGTACCCTAATGCTTCACCAATTAGGTCTACTCTTTTTTTTCTCTTTCACAATTATTATTATTTCAGTTTTTTCTTTTCAATATTTAGATTAATCACTCTTTTTTCCATCAAAATAATTATTTATCAAAAAATATGAATGCTTTACTAAAAACTATTTTATGTTTTAATACGTGTGAAAAAAACTAAAATTTATAATAGATCAGTTTTAATTTTTACTCGGTATTTTATTTTTTATACCTGAAGAATTTTGTTTATTCATTTTAAGAATCTTTTAATGTATTTTTTTTTATTTTAAAAATAATGTAGAATCTACAAAAATCGTATTTTATTGATTGTGATAAACTAATTTATGTTATAATTGATGGAAATTAATTCATTTAATTATTTTTTATATATTTTATGAAACAAATATCATTTTAAAAATCTAAAAATGATATTTATTATAGTAACTTTTTTATATTCAAATATTATTTCAATGAGATTAAACAAATTACTTTCAAATTTACATGATAAAATTAGTCACACATCTTTTAATAATGTTTTCATAACAAATAATAAATAAACTATTTTTTTGTTATATTATTTTAAAAACTTTAGCCTTTATAATTTCATATTTTTTAGTTTTTTTAATGCTGATAATTATCAAAGGACAAAAGATTAAAAGAAATAAGCAATTGAATCAGCAAATTATTCAAAGAAAACGGTAAAATCAAGTTTATTGAGTGATTAATTTAGATAGTGTATATTTGATTTGTTTTAAAAAAGTTTATATTAAAAATAATGTTACATTATACTATGAATGCCTGTAACTTGAATAAATTATTACAATTAAAAAAAAAGGAATCAATTGATTTAAATTGTCTAATTTTGTAAAATAATGATATGAGGTGATATTAGAAAAATAATTTGCAGATATAAATAAATAAATAATTTAAACGTGATTTTTCATTAAAATGAGAACGTGTGTTGTAGCAGGAAGCATACCAAGTATAGCAGCTTATAATGATTTCACGCGCGTGATAATAAATACGTTGACCGTATAAACATACGTCACCACGTACACCTCTCGCGTATCTGTATTCGTATTTCACTGTGTTCGTTCGTCCTTTTCTCACCAAAATCTCTGAAACAGTGAAACTCTCTCTCTCTCTGTTTCTGTTTCTCTCTCTTGTGTACTTTCCTCGTGTGCTCTCTCTCTCTTACAAACACTTCACGAACTTCATTCATCACTTCAACAACACACAGATTCTATCTCTCTCTTTCTCTCTCTCTCACTGTTTTCATTTAATCATTTTGGGGCATTCACTGTTTCATTTTCGCACGGCGGCGAGTATTAGCATTTATTCAGTAGGTAACTCCTATGGCCGAGACTCGCCGGCGACGATGAAGTATTCCGGCAAGGCGACTTTCCCGGCGGGCATTGCTTCGAGGGGCGTGAGCAACAACCCTTCGCCGGACTGGGATCTTGAACCGGCGCGGCCATTTCAGCGGCGGAAACCGAGAACTCCCGGAACCCGGTTGAGGAGGCACGGTGGCAAACGGAGCAGACCAGAAACCCCTCTGCTGAAGTGGAAGATCCATGAGGATCCACTCGAAGAGGACCAGAAGTCTTTTTTCGCCGGGTCTCGCCGGAGAACGTGCCGGAGCGCCAAGAAGGAAACGGAAGTCGTAGTGTCGGCGCGGAGACTGGCCGCCGGGCTTTGGCGGCTGCATCTGCCGGAGACTGTCTCGGGTGATGGCCGGAAGGGGTTGGAACATAAGGTAGAACTTGGGTTACTATTCTAAGACTTGCTTAACGGCAGAAACGCTATATTTGCCATGTAACTGGTCAATGTGGGATCTCCATCGATTACCCTTTTGTTGTTTGTTTTTCTCTTGTTTGAGTTGAGATCCCTTGTTTTTCTTCGTTCCCGTGGGAGTGTTGTTTCATCTCGCATGTTTCAGCGTTTTCTGATTTAAAATTGGTTTTGCAGCTATATGCTACTAGGTTATTCCATCCACTGTGTGGTAGGCCCAGAAAAGAATTATAGTTTATTCTTGGGGAATATTTTTTATGATGATTTTGTTGTTGCTTGATTTTGAATGGTGGGTTTTCAGATTCTATCCTCGGTTCCTCGTCATTATTGTCTAGTTTCATGTTTCTGTGTTAAGAGATATGGATTAGGCTTTCATGAAAGCAGAAACAACTGTCTTTTGAAGCTTCAAATGTATTATTTTTGTTTGCTCTTCGTTGTAGTACTAGTGGAAACCTAATTATTAGTCTTTTTAATTATTGGAGAATCATTTGGGTAGGGTTTGTCTTTGTAAATAGTTGACGTTATGTTGTATTATCTGCTTTGCAATATTAATTTTATAGGTTTCCCTTTCTTACTACTGATGTGATGTCACTTATCTGCAGCATGGAAGTGGTCATGCACGGAACCAGTTCCTAGGTCATCCCAATGGCATGATCCATGAATCTGATCTGAAGAAGAATCCATCGCAAAGTCCCCGTTCCATATTTGGGGTGAAGAATGGACACTTCTGTGAGGTATGGTTTTTCTAATTGCTTGAATATGATGTTACCATTAGAAGTTTTTTACAGCTCTTCAGTCTTTGCAAATTCTTGAGTGAATGTCATATGCATGTAATAACTCAAGTTAAAACTGCACCCTGTACTACTTGATGATCCCATTGCCTGGTTAGTCACGCAATTACTTGTTTTAATCGTCTTTGTTAAAATGACATTAATCATTAAGTGATAATCATAGCAACGTGTTGTTTATGATTTCATATTGTGGAGGTTTTTAGTAATATATCAAAGCTTGTCCTTGCAAACACTCATGCATATATAGGTTGACATCACCCCTGATGGGATGCCCTAATTAAACTTTGAAACAAATAAATAGAAATTTGATAGAAAAATGGTTTATTGGATGGTAACTTGGGAATTAACAAATAATGCTGATTATTGCATTGATCCATGCTATGTATATATAGAAGTATAGGTCTGCATAGAAATGACTTAGACAACAATTTTTTCATGTAAACCTATTGGGTGTAATTAGCCTTTACTTTCTGAATGAGCAAAGAGTATCATAGTGTTATGCTTTTTCTTACTAAAGTGAAAGAGCAAACAGTTAAGGTGCTAATATTAAACCTACTCTGTGCTATTCATTCAGCCTGAACCTTTCAAGTTTTCCAACACTGAAATGGAGGGTGCAACAAAATGGGATCCTTTATGTTTAAAAACATCAGATGAAGAGGCACATCATATCTACAGCCACATGAAACTTCTTGACCAAAAGGCAAGTGCAGTATCTGTGGTATCTGCTCTCAGAGCTGAACTAGAGCAGGCTCGGGCACGAATTCAGGAGCTTGAGACTGAACACCGCTCCTCCAAAAAGAAGCTTGAACATTTCCTGAAGAAAGTCAGTGAGGAAAGGGCGCAATGGAGAAGCAGAGAGCATGAGAAAATACATGCATACATTGATGACATTAAATCAGAGTTGAGTCGAGAAAGAAAAAATCGCCAGAGGATTGAGATTGTCAATTCAAGGTTGGTAAATGAGTTGACCGATGCCAAACTCTCCGCAAAGCGCTACATTCAAGATTGTGAGAAGGAAAGGAAGGCCAGAGAATTGATTGAGGAAGTGTGTGATGAGCTTGCCAAGGAAATTGGAGAAGACAAGGCTGAAGTGGAAGCATTGAAGAGGGAATCTATGAAACACAGGGAAGAAGTGGAAGAGGAGAGGAAGATGTTACAGATGGCAGAAGTATGGCGTGAAGAACGTGTTCAAATGAAGTTGATAGATGCAAAAGTTGCTCTTGAAGAGAAGTATTCACAGATGAATAAACTTGTTGCAGATTTGGAAAGTTTTATCAAGTCAAGAAGTGCAGATCCGAACACAACTGAGCTGAGAGAGGCAGAGTCACTCCAACAGGCTGCAGCTGCGATGGACATTCAAGACATCAAGGGATTTTCATACGAACCCCCTAACTCTGATGACATTTATGCCATTTTTGAAGAAGCAAATTTTGGCGAGGCAAATGAGAGGGAGATTGAACCACGTGCTTCTCACAGTTCTGCCAGTCATGCCTCGAATATTCACATGGTGAGTCCTGAAGCCAGTGCCATAACTAAGGATGGCATTCAGAGGCGTCCTGATGTATTTGTGGATGATAATGGGGATGTAGAAGGAGATGAAAGTGGATGGGAAACTGTGAGCCATGTTGAGGATCAAGGCTCGAGTTATTCACCAGAAGGGAGTACCCTATCTTTGAACGGGAATCATCGAGAGAGTAATGTCTCTGGGAGAAGTGTACTTGAATGGGAAGAAACTGCAGGTGAGGAGACACCAATAACTGAGATAAGTGAAGTGTGCTCTATACCAACTAAGCAATCAAAGAAGGTATCATCCATAACAAGGCTCTGGAGGACATACCCAAACAACGGGGATAGTTACAAGATAATCTCTCTAGAGGAAATGAATGGGAAGCTTTCAAATGGAAGGTTATCTAATGGGGTCATAATGTCTCCTGATCATGGATCAGGTAAAGGTGGATTGAGCCCTCAAGACCTTCTATACCAGTTGAGTCCTGAGTCTGGAAGTCCAAATGCACATAAAGGTGGTATGAAAGGATGCATTCCTCGTGGTGCGCAGAAGAATAGCTTGAAAGCCAGACTTTTGGAGGCTAGAATGGAAAGCCAGAAGGTTCAGTTGCGCCATGTTCTTAAACAGAAGATTTAGTTAAGGCATTGCACAGATTGGCAACCTGGATAATTGATAAATGATTGATGAAAAGCAGTTCATTTTAGATTGTGAAGGTACAAATATATGCTGCTGAGGAAAATCTGCTCAAAAGTGCTGAGGGGCCATGAATAGTTGCACATTTTCTGCCTGATATTAGTTCCTATTTCAGTTCTTCATCATCATTCATATTAAGCTTTAAGCAGATTCCCTTTTCACTATCTTGTGCCAAATGCCTCAAACCCTGGGATTTCTGGGGAAATCGCTCGCTCTGTAATATGGGATTACCAGCCTTACTTCTTTAGGTAGGGTCTTGAGAAAAACTATGAGAAGCATGTAGGCTTGTCTTGTACTTGTATCAATTCTAGTCAGAGGACAAATCTGAAGGGAAAAAATATTGTCATAAAATATAGATGGTAGCATTATCTACTCCAGATTTTGATGTTCTATCGTTCATGATGTTGCTTAGGATTTGTTGTAGATTGTATTTTAGTAGGTTCTGGGACAGAAAAATTTAACTTCATACTTGTTCTGAGTCATTTACCTTGCATTCTGTCTTTTTCCTTTTTTGTTCATTTTGATAATTAGTGCTCTCCAAGTATATCTAATGAAAAACAATGAAATTGAAGTCAGCATTGTTTCTCTTCTGTTTGCTGATAATAATTGTTGAATAAGTTCTGACTTATGGAACACGACAATAAAAGCTTTATATCTTTAGTGGTAATAAAGAACATAACATGTTATCAAGAAATTTCCTAAGCAAAATTTGTGATTGATCCAGATGGAAGATTAGAGTAGTTTGCACTGTGAATTCAAACAATTCTTATTTTTATTCTTCATAGGTAGCAATATGTGACTATATTAATTTAATTAACTACACTCCACATATATGTTTAATTGAATTAGTTAAATTAAATAGGCCAATATTTATATTTTATTTTATTTGATACAATTAAAGTAATTTCCAATTATATATAATTAAAGAATCACTTGTAATTATTATATAATTCTTTAAAATGCAGTTGAATTTGTTGATTTTAATAAATAAAGAAAAATAATTAAAATAATCAAGACTAAGGTATATGTGATTTTTTATTGATACAGTATACATTAAGATAGTAAAAAAGGATTTCAAGTTAAAATAATTAGATTATTTTGAAGTAGACAATTAAAATAGTTTTTATCATAATTGATTACATAAATAATAACTTAGATATTCAATGAAAAATGTGAATAAAAAGAGCTTATTGTAAATAAAAACTAAGAGACTTAAAAAACCTGAAGAGAATCTTCTCAACACTTCATCGTTCACTCGTTCACCCGCGAACCAGAAATTCCAATTCCCTCCATTTTTCCCCAAATTCGAATCTCCAAACCCTTATTTACTTCAACCTAATTTCAATTTTCCCATTCTCTTTCTCTCTCTCGTTCTCAATTTCTCTTCCAATTTCCATGGCCAACTCCGAAGTGCCCTCATTTTCCCTTGGTCTCGACACGCCGCCGCATTCACCAATCAATCCACTTCCTTCTCCGGCCGCCCACGTCTCCGACTCCGATCCCGACACCCGACCCGACCCGCCGCGCCCTCTTCTCAAGCGTCTCCGCCGTGGCCCCCCTCCGCCATCCCCCGACGCCGACGAGGATATCGAGGAGTTCTCCTCGCAGGAAGATCCCGATCAAGGTAAGGTCAGCTAACACCTTTTCTCTCTCCGCTTCTCAATTTTAAATAATATAATTTTCTCTTCTTTGTTCTAAATTGGTAATTTTCTCTGCTGTAATATTTATTATTAGTGCATTCGCTTCCATCGTCATGGAATCGTTCAGTGTGTAGCAGCTCAAAAGTTTCGTTGGATGGTGGTAGAGTTTTTAGTTTAAACCGTCATCATTGTAGTAACTCATCAAGAAATGGGAAAAGAAAGGAACATTCAGATGATGTTCCTGCTTCTGCTAGGTTAGGAACTGGGAAGAGTGGCTTGATGTTTCCCAAGCTGACGACCAGTCCTCTCCGTAGGTTTCAGTTAGTTGATTCCGATGATTCCGATGTGGATGTCGGTGGTGCCGCCAATAAGGTTAACCCTAGCGACAATTTAGAACAAGATAAGAACTTATCGTTTGATATGAATGGGAATGTGGATCTGTGGAAAGATTTTTCGCCCGTGAAGAACATTTCTGTTCCTAGGTTCCAACTGATTGATTCCGATTCTGATGATTCAGATGTTAATGTTGGTGGGACCAATAAAATTAAATCTAACAATCATTTAGATAAAAACAAGAATGCATCTTTTGATAAGAATAGAAACGAGGATCTATGGAAGGATTTTTCGCCAGTGAAGAATGTTTCTGTGCCAACACCAGCTTTTAATGAGCTGTGTGAAGAGTACTTTCGTTCTGATAAGTGCAAGGAAGTGCCGGGTGATGTGAATGAAAGTCACTTTGAGAAGTATCCTGGGGTCAGTTCCAGCTGTCAAAGGAATCAACAACAGTGGGAATCTGTGGACCCAGTTCATCCGGCTCATAAGTATTTTTTCCACGAGGATCCCAGAATTCAGCAGTTAGTTAGCAGTCGCTTGCGGAATTTTAATCCATTAGGTGCCATAGACAGAGTGAATCAGCAACCTAATGCCTCACACATTGATTACATGTAAGTCATAGCATATGCTCGTTTTTTTTAGTTAATCATTGGTAGTGATTTAAAAAGAAAATGGTTGTCGTTTTGTATTATATATTGTTTTTGGTGTATTTTTGTTTTAGTGGACAATTTGGCAATGGAAGAGCTTCAAACATGCAGGGAGTTCAAAATGGTTGTGTAAACAGCTCAACAAGGGGGAAAAACAAATCAAGTAATTTGAATTTTGAGGGATCTTTCAACACTTCTGGAGGCTGGGTGGATCCCAACATTGTTTCACAATTTAGCCATGGGGAATCTTCTAGAAAGAGAGCAACAAAGAGGAATAGCACTAAGAATAGTGTCTCAAAAGGTAAAAGTAAAGCTAACAAATCAATCCCTGCCAACCAATCATGTGCTTCTGGGGATTGGGTGGATCCTAGAAGTTTTGCCAGTTCGCCAAAGGATGCTGGCAAAAGGCGTGTCCAAGCAAGTGGTCAATCTGGTGGTCATTGGTATACATCTCCAGAAGGAAAAAAGGTATGTGAAAAATCCTAGAAAATTAAATTTAATGATGTTAAGCATTGACTGCTTAAATTTACTTACGTTTCTCATGTTAGATGATGGTCATAAGATGTGAGCTGTTCTCTAATGTTGTGTAAATTGAACTGCTAAAAGTCCATACAGGATGTTAGTTTAAGATTTATGTCTTGCTATGATGCATGATTCGATATGCATATTAGATATCCGATATGTACCTTACATTATTGTTTTTTATAACGTCATCAGTATTTTTATAAATATCTCTTGTAGACTAAAGTTTTGCTGCTAGTGTCTGTGTATTAATTTTGTAGCATACTGTGTCATAGTTTTCAGTGCACCTTATGATAGAAACTAAAGATACAAAGTTGTTATCGCAATGTGGAAAGGTGTTTTTATCTGTGTAGCGAACTTTCTTATAACCAGTGTGTGGATTTGTTGCTTTTATTGATTCAGCAAATTGCAATTTATTCCCTGAATTTCTTCTAGCCATGAATATAGAATACGATATTGCAAATGCTGCTGTAACTTGACCTATAGTTGTGTTGAATCACCTGTTATTCTCTGAAATATATCTTCCACCCTAATGACGAAAACAGAATAGCCAAATCCTACTGCAATTTACTCACTCTGTAGTCATTCTTACAATTCTTGGTATAGCTGTCTAGAATAGCCTTTTGATGGGAAATATTTTAAACAATTTTGCAGGTTTTCATAATAATTTCTTAACTTTGTTTTGATCCCTTATATTTTACAGGTTTGGTTGAGTCTGTTTAGTTTCAAAATCACTAGGAATTGGTAATGTTGGGACCGAAGTCAGAGTGTACACTCGATGGCAGGGACTTATTCCTAGTGGTTCTGAAATTATAGACCTCAAACCAAATTTTTTTATTGGACAAGTATCAAATCAAAATTTGATAAAAACTTTTAAACCATTCACCATCTAACCTATTTTGTCACATTGTATCAATCGATCAGGACCTGATTCTTATTTTTCCGCCGCAGGTGTATGTCAACAAAAGTGGGCTGGAGTTGACCGGCCGGGGTGCTTATGCACAATATCGGAAGGTACATCTACTTTCATACCATTCTATGGTTTTGTTGTCCTTTTGGTTGTGATGTAGCACTAAATGCCTGACCCTTACAGGAGAGCGGAAAAGCATTCAAGAGATCAAAAAAGAAAACAGGTTCCAAGACTACCAAAACCAAGAAGAGAAACTGAAGGCATTTATTCCCCGCCATTTACTTGTGGATCTTATGACTAGCATTCCTGTTTAATTGCCCTAAGTTTCCCGTATCATGTTTGGATGGAGACAAGACCCTATAGGTCCAATTCCAGTATACAGCATCACATGAGGAACCTGATTAAAGGGGATTGTTGCTTACTGAAGTTTTGATGCTAAAAAATTCTTGCACAGTATATATTGTGAGCCATGAAAGTAGTTATGTACAGTGCACACGAACCTAAGGTCCTGGGTCACCAGTAAAGTGTAGCTTTAGATAATGATTCAATTGGGATCCACAATAATGTTTCGATCCACGCTTGATTCTCCACTTAGTTGTTTTTATGCTTTTCTTAATTATGCATAATTTCTTTCTGGTATTTGTAGATGAAAGATAATAAATGAACGATAGGAATGATTAAAGCAAATTTTGAGTGAATAAGACATCAGATGATCTTTTCCTCCCTGTATTCTTATATTGCATTTATATGAACGATTGCAAACATAATTTTGGGTACAATGACATTCGTAAATTATGAACGTGAGATTGGCACGCGGTACTGATTCAAAAACTGGCAATTTCCACCCCAAAATTATAGCTTTAAGAAATTGATAAGCGTTCTAAATTTTTATTAGACAGCACTGCATTTTTGGTAATAACAAATGTCACAGACGCAAAATTTAGTTCAAGCCTCCCATATTTACGAAAGAAAACATCAGCTTCAAGTAAACCCTGACATAAAATGGCAACTCAAGTACCCCTCAACCACATGTGCTGCATCTTCAAAGAAATATAACCATTGTTCGTAAATATTTACTCCATGGTACAGAATGAATTTGAAAGAGTCAGTTAAAATATGAAGATAAAATCATTGGATGCCTTGAGTAGAAGGTGGGGCAAAAAATAAAATAATGAAAGCTGACGATTGAACCAGTAATTGCCCAAGATTTCCCTGTATTTAGATTTCTCTTTCAATTCCTCAAGCGGGGAACAAGTGTGAAGAACAAAAATGTCAGAAGCCATTAGCTAATAAAAGCTTATGTCTTCAGTTCATGGGGTATTCTGCTTGTCTTTATCCTCGTCTCTTGAAATTGGAGAACCGTTGGATTTCAATATCTGTTGGCATACTCTGAAAACATCAAAATGTAACAGTCATTAGTTTTGAGATAAAATCAACTTATATAACTTGGACCAAACAATGCTTTGCTTCAGCAGGTGTATATTTCAGACCCAATTGAATGATCATAGCACCCTTCAATTATGAACCTCTGAAAAGGAAAACAGAAAGGTAAGAAAGCATACGAGTTTAACTGCTCTGTCTTGCTCTCGATGTCAACTGATATTAATACTGGATCAATGTTTTTAGGGTAAAGATCTTGTTGTTGCCTCATCTCTCTTAGCCACTTCTCTGCTTTATTGCACGCATTTATGACCTGAAAAAAATATGGCTGTCACACAAAAGCTGATACTAAGGGCAACATCCCACAATTACAGTCATTCATCTACTTATTATTGTACCAGTTCTTTATCTTGGGGTGGAAGAGAACCTGCTGACATTCGATACTCTACAATGCAACTTAACAAATCTCTTGTAGCTTGTTGTCTTGCTTCTCTGTCATTATATCTATACTCAATTGGATCCACCAGCTACAGAACATGAAGAGTGTAAACAAGAAGTGTGGCGTGGGAGACATGTTTTGCAAAAGAAACAAAATTACCTGTTTTAGATCTGCTAGTTTTGCAGAATAAGCATCTGCGGTTACATCACCACCATCATCATCATAAAGCCATTCCTCAGTCTCTTTCAGGCTCCTCGATATGTCCTTCCTCTCATGTTCACTAGAAAAGCTTAGATATGTGCTGAAGAGCTACTCATGCAATCAAATAATTTTAAAAACACTATTAAGATCAATGGCAAGAAAAGATATAAGCTATAAGATTTTAATTCCATATCCTATGCAGATTTTATGATCGGCTTCGCAAAGTTTTATCTTACATTTTACTCACGAGTCATGATGGAAGCCACTAAAATCAATTCATCAATGACTACACCACAACTTTATCTCATTTTCATCAATTTAGTACTTTCATATTTACATGGCAAAAGCTAAAGCTCTAGTTTTTGAAGAAAGAGAACCTTGTGGTAAACAAATGAATACAATGAAGAAGAAAAAAGGATCACTAAAATAAGAAGATAAGATTAAATGAATTTCTCTGTAAGTTAAAGTTAACTCATGCACAAATTAAAAAAATAAAAACTAAGAAAAACTATATGAGAGAACTTCTACAATAAACTAATTTTAACTTACAGAAGAACTTATTTCATTTGTCCTTATTTTTCACTTTTAGAAATCCTTATGGAAAAGTTTGTTCAAACAAACTCATACAATGTACCTGAATCTCACACAAACCCGACATGTGTACATATTATAAAGATATTGAGTGTGTACCTTACTCCTTGTTTCATAAATATAAGACTCCAACAGATTCTTCCTGTCCTTGATTTGCTCAATAGTTTTGTCCTGATCGGCTAACTGGAGTTCTTTTTCTTGAGCTTCCGATATCTCGGCCTTGGTCATTGCACCATAAATGTTTTCACTCACTGGTACATGAAGCCTTCTGTTAGCATTATCTTTTCTTGTACCATCAGCCTGTAACAAGGCATGATAGTAACACTTTTATTTTCTCAAAACACCAACATGAATCATATCTGCAATCAAAACAATCTCAACAAGATAAAAATGTACAGATACAACATCACAGACATTATAAAAATGAATTGCAAGAGTCTGACAGATATGTTACAGAATTCAGTATCATAAATAATCAGATAATAAAATTTGGCAATATAATTTTTCATGTTTAAAGGGCAATTTACTAATATCTTCATATCTTCTTCCACTTAAAAAAGGTGCGAGAGAACACTATGAAAGAACTTACAGAATGATGAGAAGCTTCGCACTTTTCATTGATACTATCTTCTGAGGCATTTTCAATTGTCTCAGAAACAGGTTCAATATTGATTGTTTCAGAATTTGAACGAGAATCATCCACATGATCCTCAACCAACTAAAAGACAGAAAAAGAGTCCATCTGCTAAGAAAGATCTTTGAGAGACTAATAATGCAATATGAAGAGAAAAAAATAAGGTTTCTTACCATAACTGATTCAATACCAATAATGCCATGAAAATTTAGTTGAACTTGAACTTCAATTCTTGCCTTACTTGCATGGGATCCATGGAAAGGACCAATCTGAATAGAAGTGACAAACAAATGGATAAGCATATATATAACACTTCATGATCACTGGCACAAGGAATGGCAGCATTCAACTAATTATCATAACTTATTTGTCCTGTGATAATTAATATATGGATGGTTTTAGATCCACCATATCTTCTTCCCTTCTCCTATGAACATGACCATTTATTCAAGCATGTGCACATCTACAGATTCTCATATTGTTATAACTACTAATACTTTTACAACAATGACTTTCTTTGCCACATGCCTGACATGAAGCACACAACAGAAGAAGCAAGAACAGAGAGGGTAATAATTAATAAAGAAAAGTGAGGCAATATAGATAACATGGAATCATGGACAAGATGATCTAAACTCCTTTGCAACATAGTAAAGTTCTAAAGCAGGCATACTGTGAAGCAACAAATTTTAGGAGATGTCCCGGGAGGTAATTCATCTGGATTGGCATAGAATGCTTCCAAACGGAGTAAATCACTGTACTGAAATGTGAGAAATTTAATACTTGGAATGGATTGGCCTTTTGGGAAGAGTACACCATCCAATCCTGCATGAATTGGCTTTCCATCAGATGAAAGTCCAATGGAAAAAGGAATAGAATCCTGGACCTGAACAAACACAAAAAATTACATTAACTCTATATAGACTAATACAAGCTAATGCGAAATTCCGAAAAAAAATTATATCTATGAGAAATTAAAGTTAGATATATTTCAACATAGATAGGTAAAAGAGACATGGGCGATCTAAATACAGAAAATAAACCTAGAAACCAAGGTAGCAACTTAGTTCATTTAGTATTTATTACATTTCTAACCTAACAATCTACAGACAGACACAATAATCTACTCTCCTACGTATATACATATCATGAAGATAGTATAAGGATCAGTGTTTTGTTTCAATATTCAAACCTCATATTTTTTGACACGGAAAACAGGACTCAGCATTGCACACTGGAGAGCACAACCACGAGCTACACACTCACTTGCATTAAGTCTGCGACTGAGTTCTCTCTTAAATAGAGAAGTTAATATTCCAGTTATAGCTGGAATCCGTGAACCTGAACCAACTACCTCAACAGAATTAATATTTTCTACCGTCAAGGTTGCATCAGCCAATGCTTTGTTGCAAGGAACACAAATTCTCTCCAATAGTCCTGATGCCAGATTCTCGAATTCTTCCCTCTTGATATTGCCTTTAACATCTTTTTCATCCATCAAACACTCAACGATCAGATCAGCCTCTAGATTTGCACTCAAAACCTTCTTCAACTTCTCACATGCTACACGCAGCCTCCTACATGCCCTGGCATTAGAATACACTTCAATGTTGTACTCTTCATTAAATTTTGCAGCAAAATGACTAAACAGAACCTCATCAAAGTCTCTCCCCCCTAAGCTCATGTCATAAGCATGTGAGAGTATCTTCATTTGATCAGCCTGAAATGCTGCAATACAGACCTGAGTATCACAATGACCTATGTCAACAAATGCAACATAAACAGGAGCTTCACTAGCAAAATCTGTTTTGTAAACTCCATAACTAAGAGCAGTTGCAGTGCAATCATGGATCAACCTCAAAGGCTTCAACCCAACAATTGCTGCTGCGTTGAGATAATCTTGTCTCTGCAAGTTGGTGAAGTACGATGGAACCCCAATAACACAGTCAGAAACGGTGGTCCCAAAACCTTTTTCAGCTATGGTCTTCAAGTGCGCAAAGAGCATTGCTACTATTTGAACCGGGGTAAAAACATGACTCTCCTTCATGTATTTCAAGTGTATCAGAATGCCACCATCTGCACTTTCAGAGGTTTCAACAGGGAGCATTTTCAACTCATTTTGAACATCAGGGTCCGCAAATCTCCTGCCTATTAGTCTCTTCACTTGAGAAATTGCGGACTTGGGGTGCATCATGGCAGAATCAGCACCAGCTGACCCTAAAAACCTTTGCTTCTCCCCAAAGCAAACCACAGCAGGGGTTTCACGTTTGGATTCATCATTCAACAAAACATCAACCCCACCTTGCTTCACTGCAGCAATCACACAATTCTCATTTCCAATATCAATCCCCACTCCACTCATCTCAATTCACTGTGTCCTTGTCCCAAACTACAAACAACTAATTCCACCCAATTCACCCTTTCTACTTCACAAACAACCCAAATGCCAAAAACTTCACACAAGGCTGTCCCACAAATACAAGCTTCACATTTCACACAGGACTTTTACTACAAACAAAAGGGTTGGAAACACACTCATCAAAATTGAAACTTTCTTTGCATACCATGGAAAAGCATCAAACCCAATTACATAGTGTAAGAAAAAATGCTTTTAATAAAACAAAAAATAATTAAACCCAAAAAATGCTTTGAATGTAACAAGGAAGTCCGAGAAAGAACAAAAATTTGAGATACTCCAATATGAATAATGAGAGAAAATGTAGAAGAACCTGTTTTGTGAAGAGGGTTTGGAGAGAGATGAATGGTGGAATGCAGAAGCAGTTAGGGAGTGCATAACTAGTTTGTGATAGCAGAGAGAAAATCTCCGCTTCATTCGCTCAAGCTATAATACTTATCAATTTATCATCAAATAAACAAATTTCACAATAATCAATTTATTCTGGACAAATATGTAAGTTTATTATCTTATGTTTGCCATTTTTTAAATACAATATAATATGAATAATGACATATATGAACGATTTTAGTTTCTTTAAATTGTCAAAAATTAACTTAAATTTTTTACTAATTTTTGTTATCTTTGTTTATGTATAACTTTGCGATATAGATAAAAAGTGAACACTGTGAAAGATGTCAAGATATCTCTGGTTTTAAAAAAAAGATAAAAATTAAAAACTCTCCATCAGGTAAAATTTGTAAATAACATAGGTGCTTAAATAACTTTGTTAATATATAAAATTTTTAATATCCTTAATAAATAATATTATATTTTTGTTCTTGATAAAAAAAATATTTTAAAATTAACCAAAAAAATTAATCAATTAATGTGATGACGAGTGTATCATTTATCTTCTGATAAGATTTGCATCTTTTATTTCTTTCTATTCTTGTATTTAATAATAAAATTCAAAAAGTATGAAGAATCTAAAAGAAAAGTATATATATATATATATATATATATATATATTTTAACATAAATTTCTATATTTATTGAGCGCGTATGTATGGATATGTATATATTTTTATCTCAAATTATTAAAACATATTTATTATATAATTTTAAAATATACATTAATTTTTAGTTTTGTAACTTATTTTTAGGTGATATATTAAATTATTCTTACTCTTTATATTTTTTATACAATTATTTAACCTTTATTTAATTATTATTTTATATTCTTATTTAATTTTGTTTTTAATATTTTTACATTGGAAAAATTATGATACTTTTTTATTGTTTTATTTTTTATTTTAATAGTTTTATAATAATAATTAGCATATTCGTTATTTTTATTATAACAAAATTTGGATATATAAATATTGGTTTGTGTGTTTCACTAATAATTATATAAAAACTCACGATAATAATTAAATCATAAAATATTCAATAAAATAAAATAACTGGAAGATCAAAATTACAATTTAAGTTTTATAATTGAAGGGAAAATTTACAAAAAAAATAATAACTGGAAAGTGTATTTTCTTTAAAAAAAAATGCATAAAAAAAGAAGAATGGTCTTTAATTGGGCCAGCCCAATCTTTGATGAATTGGTGAATGTTTTTTAGCCGCCAACTCTAACTTTCTTCCTCTTTCTGCCGCAACAACACAAACCAAACCTAAGCTTCAACGTTCTTCTTCTTCTTCTTCTTCTTCCTTCTTCTTCTTCTTCTTCCTTCTTCTTCTTCTTCATCAAGCTTGAACAATGAGAAGACCAAAATCGAAGGAGTTTCGGAAGCAACAGAGACTCTCAGAGCAGGAAGAGATAAATCTGTTGAATTCATGGATCCAGTTTCAGCCGCCGGACTCCGGCTCCAACCCAATGTCGCTCCCACATCTGCCCAATAACTCCCCCATTGGTCGCCTCGAAGACAACACCTACTCGCGCTACGCCGGCGCCTCCCGCTTCGGCCAATTCCCGCTCTCCAAGAAAACCAAGGACGCCTTGCGGGCAGCCAAGTTCGTCGTCATGACCGACATCCAGAGAGCTTCTCTCCCCCACGCGCTCTGTGGCCGAGACATCCTCGGCGCCGCCAAAACTGGCTCCGGTAAAACCCTCGCTTTCATTATCCCTGTAAGTGCTTCATTTTTCTCCATTCACTTCGGATTATAGTTCCTTTCATTTTTTTAAACTAATTCAAATATTGTGATAATAATATAATCGCGGCAATGCTAAAGAGTGAGAAAATGTTATAGTGAACCAATGGGATATTGAATTGTGATATTTATAGTTGGAGTAAATTACACTTAAGTTTCGTGAAATTAATTGCACACACTCATTGTTTTTTTCTAATGTTTACCACGACTTTTCTTCTAAGAGATCATGGTGAGATGTTTTTCAAATAATTCAGGGGAGTTATTTAATATATAAGTAGTGTCAGTGGAATGCTTTACAATTTTCAAACAATTAAGAGAATCAGTGATGAGATAGAAAAAAAATACAAGGGTTCTGTCAATCTCATCAAATATCGGGGTGTCAGTGTAATTTACTCTTATATTTATGGTTAGTTGTTTATGGTGGATTATGAATGATAGGTGTTGGAGAAGTTGTATAGAGAGAGATGGGGACCTGAGGATGGCGTTGGCAGCATAATCATATCACCTACAAGGGAATTGGCTGGTCAGATATTTGATGTGTTGAAGGATGTTGGAAAACACCATAATTTTAGTGCTGGCCTTCTCATTGGTGGTCGAAAGGATGTTGACATGGAGAAAGAACGTGTTAATGAGCTCAACATATTGATCTGCACACCTGGTAGACTGCTGCAACACATGGATGAAACTCCCAATTTTGACTGTTCACAAATGCAGGTCAGTGTAGCCTTTTTTTTTTCTTACTGTTATAGATTAATCCCAATTCGACTCTGAAGTTAGAGTTACAATTCCGACATTTTTATTTTATTATTTCACACTCTACTTCCTTGTGTGTTTTATAATATAGTACTTGGGTGTGCTAGCTGTCTTTCTTGATAACCTTCATCAAATTTCGCTTCCTTGGTAGACACTACACTAGTACGTAGGTGATTTAGCAACAATGGTTGAAGGGGAGTATTTGTGTAATTAAACTTTATCTTCCACATTAGGTTTATTTTTGGGCAAGAGGAGTGTGCTTGGAAGAATTTATTTATAACTTATTTGAGCTTATCTCATGACATAAATTTTTGTGCAAGTGTTATGAGAGAGTTTATGAAAAATAGCTTATGACATGTTCGTAAGGTACTATCAGTTTATTTCAGTGAGCTTTCTAGAATAACTTATGAAAGCAGCTTATAACAAAATAGTTTAACCTGGATTCCTCTTCAATTATGTAAACAACATATGTAAGTATTTATTTAATGAGGAGTGAATGGTCTTTTTGGTATAGGTTTTGGTGCTAGACGAGGCTGATCGCATTCTAGACAGTGGGTTCAAGAAGGAACTAAATGCAATCATTTCTCAACTACCAAAGCGTAGACAAACCTTGCTTTTCTCTGCAACTCAAACAAAGTCAATTCAAGATCTTGCCAGACTGAGTTTGAAGGATCCAGAGTATCTGAGTGTGCATGAAGAATCAGTGACTGCCACACCTTCTCTATTGAAGCAAATTGTGATGATTGTTCCCCTTGATCAAAAATTAGATATGCTGTGGAGTTTCATAAAGACGCATCTACAGTCGAAAATACTTGTCTTTCTTTCAAGCTGTAAACAGGTAGCTCCACTTTTCTGTCCTGTCAAAGAAGTTATTTTTCTTGAAGGGAATCATATGTTGTAAGCTTCTATTACAATTTTATTGTCATGCCACCTGAAAAGTTGCACTGTTGATGATTAGCCACATGCATGACTACACTAGCTACTCATTATTTTCAAGAATTTTATGCAGTTTGAGGGAATGTGATATTGCAATTTGTTTAATCATTGATACTGAAAGTTAGCTTGTTAGTGTCATATTCAATAGCTTAGTAATATATGCACTGTTGCATGTGTAACTGCAATGGATGTAGTCTACATTCGTAGAGCTTCTGTTGTGGTTTTCTGTTGTGCTGATTATGGTTATTGCAGTGAGAAAGTTTTTAAAGGCTTTTTGGGATGAAGTGCTCATAATACTTCAAATGGAAATGGGGGGAATTCTCTGTTGAAAAGGATTTTTGTTGATCACTGGATTTGGTTGATTCAATGTTTGTATTTTTTGGGTGCAAAATTCTTGAGCTTGACTATCCTACCATAATGTTGTCATCCCTTCTTAATAGGTAAAATTTGTCTTTGAAGCATTTAAGAAACTGCACCCTGGCATACCATTGAAGTGCCTTCATGGGAGGATGAAACAGGAAAGAAGAATGGCAATATATTCTGAGTTTTGTGAGAAGCGCTCAGTTCTCTTCTCAACTGATGTGGCTGCAAGAGGCCTTGATTTTAATAAGGCAGTTGACTGGGTTGTTCAGGTGAGGCTCATCCTGTTTGTGTTCTGTCTTGTAGCACGTCTTAGGGCTTTGGGGTGGAATGTTGGAAGCAGAAAGCTTGTTTTTATGGTCTAAGTCTCACTTCTCTCGCATTTGTAGGTTGATTGTCCTGAAAATGTAGCTTCTTACATACATAGAGTTGGTCGCACTGCTCGATATAAATCTGGTGGAAAGTCAGTTTTATTTCTGTTGCCTTCAGAAATGCAAATGCTTGAAAAGTTAAAAGCTGCAAAGGTTCCAGTGCATTTCAATAAGGTACACTTGCCCTGATAATTATTAGTATACACACAATTCCAATCTTCACTTGAACATCAAGTTTTCCGTTTTATTTCTGGCTCTCTTCAGTGTTTTATGTTTTTTCTGACATATTTTCTTTCCATGCTTTTGTAATTGCTGATTATTCAGCCAAGGCAAGAACTACTGCAACCGGTTTCTAGTCTGTTGGCATCTTTACTGGTTAAATACCCAGACCTGCAGCATCGGGCACAGAGGGCGTTCATCACGTATATGAGATCCATCCATCTACAAAAGGATAAAGACATATTTGATGTTATGAAACTGCCTGTTAACGAGTATTCAGCATCATTAGGTTTACCAATGACTCCCAAAATCCGTTTTCTTAACCAAAAAATTAAATCTAAAGCTGTGTCAACAAAATCAGTTTTAGATGAACCAGAAGATTCAAGTAAGGATAATGTCTTGGAGGTTTCAAGAAACAAGATAGACACAGATCCTCTCAAGGATGAAAAAATCGAAAATGATCTTTTTCAGTTAGCAGATGCTGCAAATGAAGATGAAGTGAAGTCATCTGAAATTGAAGAAATAATGTATGTTTACGTGTTTTCAGTAGCACTGATAAAAATTTAGATTACTTTTTGATAATTCCGTGTTGGTTTCTTTTTATATGGTTGTTGAAGAGGCTGGACAAGTCTTCTGGTTTTGAATTGCTGAGGCAGAATGACACCTTTAAACAAAAGATCTTATGATGTTGATGGCTAATAAAAAAGTTCAAACTTATTGTTGGGCATAAAGTTGCATTCGTCATATTTCTTGGTGGGAGCCATTTATGTGGATTTTCAAATTTTTTGTTCTTATCAATTGTGTTCTTTCCTGTGCAGACCAGCAACACGTGTATTGAAGAAAAAGAAGCTCAAGATTAATGTACATAGGCCAGTGGGGACCAGGGTTGTCTTTGATGATGAAGGCAACACACTTCCTCCGCTAGCCAGGATAGCTGACGCACAAAGTGGCAAAGAAGCTTTGCTGCTTGATCCAGGTATGTATATCCATTTTAAGCACCTTAGTAATAATTTTGCATGGTGAAATTGTACATTTGTAAGGCTATCAATTGAAGCCAGGTAGGACCTCAAATTCTCAATGCATGGTTTTCAAATTTTCTGTTTTTTTCTTTATAAATCAGGAAATGTACAATGCAACTTGCATGTCATGGTGTTTTCTTTAATTTGGAAGTTGAGTTAGAGAAGGAAATGAGTTTGACAAATGAGTAGTTATATATGCTAACTAACTGGTGACAGTTTTCAGTCTTAGATAGCTGTACCGTGACTGACTCTAACTAATATATATACCCTCTTTCAATAATGGCAAACCAGCAACTTGTGTAAACTTCTCATTAATAAAATTGTTTCAAATTATTTCCTTATATAACTACTCGTTTAGCAATTAGAAAATTCTTTGGTATTTTGTGCAATCATTCTTGGATTCAAGAATCTGACCATGGCTAGATTGCATCCGTTCATCCGATCTTGTCGTACTTGATAGCATCGAAATAGTTAACTCAAATGTGGGTTCTTGGATTTTTGACACATCTGTCTTTATGTCATCATACAGAACAAAAAGCTGAATACTATAGAAGGATGCGCGATGATTTGAAGAAGGCTGACAAGGAAGACAAGCTTGTAGAGCGCCAGCGGCTTAGAGAAAAGAGAATAAAGCAGAAGATGAAATGGAAAGCTGGGAATGAAGAAGAGGACGACCAAGATGACATTTCTGGGTCAGAAGAAGACGAAACTGTTAACAGACGGCATAAAAAGAGTAAAGTATACTTCGATAGTGACAGTGACGATGGTGAAAGAAATGAAATGGCAGGGAATGCACGTACTTTGGAGGAGCAAGAAGCTCTGGCTTTGAAATTGTTAAATTCTATGCACTCATAGGATGTGCAGAATATATTGTGACAGCAAAACATGTCAAAAATAGAACAAATTTTGGAACTTTAAAGGAGAGTTTTTATGAACAATCAATTTTTGCGGCCGGTTGATCTCAAATTTGGTACTTATCATCAATTTTCTGCTTTTATTTATTTTGACAAACGCAAGAATCTTTTTCTGTTTGAATGAAGAACATAATGGTATCATCCTTGTGTGTGCCACACACGATACACATGAAACAATTTATCATTGTAATAGTTATACTACATAAGTATGCCTCAAAATTATTAATACAAATGAAAAAATTTATGTTGTGTCGTATATTTTGGCATAAATTACCGTAGCAAAACTATGATCTTTCAGAGGAAAAGAGCTACAACCTATGAAATTGATGGAAATGTTGGATGATGACAAGGTGTTTGACCTGCAATATAAGCAAGTTATTTTTTAAAATTTTCCCCAGTGATTTTTGAATTAAAAAATTAGTGATGTGAAATTTATAAATAAATATATGATTTAAACGGATAAATGATTTGATAGGCAAATAGAATTTAGAAGACAACGCAAGAAGTTAAAGAATTGGTGTTTCAACAAAAAAAATAAAAATAGAAAGAGGTTGTAGAAATGAAAACAAGTTTCCATGATTAACCTTTCAAGATTAATAAAAACTGGAAAGACTTCCAAATAAAATAAATGTTTCTTTATTAAGCTTGTTGATAAAATTGCAAATGTCGTGCCAATACTGTCACAATAACCTAAATTTAAATTATATATTTGTATAATATCAACACCTATTAATTACTATGTTTTAGATTAGTATTTAATGCTCAAGTTGGAGTTTACACCCTCCTTAATTACATTAGTTTATTACATCAAGATTTTGAATAGGTTATAACAAAACGATTATTTATTTAATGAGATGATACTATCGATAAATTTCTTGGTAAGGTTGACCTGATTATATACTCATTCCACTTCCAATTCATATATTTATCTTTTAAGAACAAAATTATATATTTATCTTTTAAGAACGTAACGGAATACTGCTTTCTAAATTGGACAATACCGCAAATAGTATATATAGTCTTTTTTTTTTCTCCTTCTACCCCAACAATTCTTCCTTTCAGACCTTACCTGAGATGAGAACAATTATTAAAAAGAAAAGAACTTGCTATACATTTGATCTGGAGAATGAAGGCAGAAAGGAAGGGAATCGTGTTAAGCTAGTGCTCCTGTTTCTCATCCATCATGTCCAATGAACCAAAAAACTATGATGTTTTTCTGAGTCTTGGTGGTGAAGATGTTCGCTACACCTTCACTGGTAATCTCTTTTATGCTTTGTGCAGCAAGAGAATCAAGACGTTTTTCAGAGAACATGAACATGATCCTGAGCTATACACTAATGACACCAATATTTCACCCTCTGCTCTTAAAGCAATACAAGAGTCAAAGATTTCCATGGTTGTTTTCTCCCAACAATATGCATCCTCCTCAAGATGTCTCGATGAACTTGTGGCCATCCTTGACTGTAGGATGAAGAGCGACCAACTTGTCTGGCCAATCTATTATGGAGTGGATCCGAGTGACCTAGTAACTCACGAAGGTAGATTCGGACAAGCCATGTGCAGAGTTGAAGAAAAATATTCCACAGAGAGGATAAACAAATGGAGAGAAGCTTTGGTTCAAGTTGGCCAATTAAGTGGATGGGTTTATCAAAGGAGGTATGATTACTTTTCATGATATATTACTACAAAACTCGGACATATCTTTTAAATGATACTTTCGTATGATTGGTAAAGTGTCTAATAGAAATATTTGGATCTCTAGTACAGTTTCAACATAATTTTAAAAAATCTTTGTCGTGTCTATGCTACATAGTATGCTTCTGAATTACTTGACTTTGTTTAACCAGGAGAAATACATGGGTGTGCTGTAAATTGAAGTTCTGTTTCCAGTTCATATGTTTTGTGCATAAAGGTGTTAACTTTATTAGCCCTCTGATGAATTTTAGAAGGGTTTGTGGTTTTATAGGTTCAAGTACGAATATAAATTCATCCGAAAGATCGTGAAAGCAGCTGTGCAATCCCTGCCAAGATATGATGTTTTTCTGAGCTTTTGTGGAGAGGATACCCGCTACACTCTTGCAGGTTTTCTCTATAATGCCATTAGCCGAGAGGGATTCAAAATCTTCATGGACGATGAAGAATTGGAGGGTGGGAACCAAATTTCTGAAACGCTCATGGGAGCAATTGAAAGTTCAAGGATTTCAATTGTTGTGTTCTCTGAAAACTATGGATATTCCACTTGGTGTCTTGATGAACTTGCCAAGATCACTGAGTGTATGAACACCAAGAATCAGAAGGTTTGGCCAATATTTTACAATGTGGAGAAGATGGATGTGTGCAATCAAACAAAAAGTTATGGTGAGGCCATGACTGCACATGGAAAAATGTTTGGAAAGGAGTCTGAGAAGGTGCAGAAATGGAAGTCTGCTTTGTCTCAGATCACCAACTTGGATGGAGAGCATCTCATTGAAAATGAGTATGAAATGTTAAACTTTATCATTAAATAAAGAACAATTTTTATAACTTACAGAGAAAACAATGAACAATAGGCATCAAAATGCTAAACAAGAAACAGTTTTTGTGTGTTGTTTTGTTTGGAACAGTTTTTGTATACCACAATCTATTAGGTAGAAGATTGATCCTTAATTTTGTTGTTTTCTTAATTAGGAGAAAGAATGTATTAAAAGGTTGTACTTTTGCAGGTTCCAACATGAATCTATCGAAAGGATTGTGGAACAGCTCATTAATATTGAAGATGGGAAGCATATAGCAAGTCCTTTCCTTGTTCCAACGACAGCTGCTGAGAGGAATGAATGAAAGACTGTCAAAATATACATGTCATGGAGCTTTGTGTAAGCAACTGACAGTGGCATCAGTAACAATCTTTGAATTGTTCTTATGTTGCAGTGACAATGCTTTTTTGTATTTGTTTTAAATCTCTTTAATTCTTGAGGTCTGATGTGTTTTTTCTGCATCTTCTTTCTGCTGTGCAATCTAACACTATATTAAAAGTGTCACATGGCATCATGTTTTGTTAACATAAATTGGTGTTTGAAAAGTTTTGGAATTCGGATTTATTATATACAAAATTTGTTGAGTCCTAGACAATTTGATGATTAGATGATTAGACTCTCTCAGGATCAAATTTCTAGATAGTTCGGTGACCAAATTCTTAGACGGTCTTTCCCTAAACACATGACCAAAATCAAGTCATTAGATGGTTCGATGATAAAAAATCATGTGGTGGATGTAACAAAAATCAACTGAATTGTTTACTTGTATGATCTAATAGTGTTTTGTGCAGGTATAATATCTAATAAACACTTTGAACATCTACAACTTTTTTCTTTATGATAAAGAGTTTGATAAAACTTATTAATTACATAATAGAATTCAGTCTGAATGTCTTATTTGTTATCTGAATAATGTGTTTTATATGATCTAATAATGATTAATTGAAGTTGCACTATAGAGTAGATCCTTTGAGATCTACAATTTTGTATGTTAGACAATTTGATGAAGGTGTTGAATGGGTAACAAATTTTGATTATTAACCATTAAACAAAACCTTGTGAATATATATATATATATATATATATATATATATATATATATCCTAGACATATTTGTTCAAACTAAATCTTGCTAATATTAATATATTGCGAATCTCTAGATCTTCTTTAACATAAATGATTTGAATAAATTAAAAATTTTAAGTACTTTTTTTTAGTACTATGTATTATTTGGAATTAAACAATTTTTTTATTATGTTTTTATTTTTTTAATTACCCATATTGTAAATATTTTCAATTAGTTACTTAAACAAATTCGAAACAAAAAAAAGTTGAAAAATTAAATATTCTAAGCTTTCTATTTGAGCGTCTAGAAAAAAAAAGGAACAAATACAAACAAAACCAAGCAACGAAAGTGATACTACTTATCATGTTAAAAATACAAGAGTTATAATGACTATTTAATCTAACTATTAGAGCGTTTAGTCTATTGAATTGAGTGTTCAACCATTGTAGTTTTGTTTATGCTTTCTGTGAAAGTGTTTTATATTTTCTTGAGAGAAGGTCACAAAGGTTTAACTTATACATATTCTTTTCACATGCCTTTCTCAATTGCATCACACGGTATTACACTAATCACCCGAGAAGTCATCAACTTGATGGGATGATATTAATAATAATAAACTCCATTAACAACCTTTGTATCCATGTGCAGAAACCGTGTTTAATGGTCCCGTGCTGCTTATAATATTGGTCTTCAAGTTGGTACCAGTCAATTCATGTTCATCTATTTTATTTCAGCATCGAAAAGCAGCAACCTGGAAATTACCCAAAGGAAATCTTACCAAGGAATACAATTTCATAATATATTAAGAAGTAGATTTTAATTATAAGGCAACCTCATAAAACCGGTCCAGTTTATGAGATTAGATTTATATGCACATATATATTATGAAAGACTCTAATTTCTAATCAATGCGAGATTTGATAAATCCAACAAATTCTCTCTAAGATAAACTGAAAATTACTCTGATACCACTAGAAAGAGTTGTTTTAAGTTTAACTCAATCTCATAAAACTGATTTATATGAAGTAAGATTTACACTGGTACTCTCTTGGCCTTGAGCATTATACATATGAGAGAGAGAGTCAGTGAGTAAGAGAGAGAGTGAAGATCTAAGCAATGGCGCGTTATGATGTTTTTCTGTGCTTTAGAGGGCGTGACACGCGCCACACCTTCATGGGTAACCTCTATGCTGCTTTGCGGCAGGCCAGATTGAGAACTTTCATGGATGAGGGCGTGCTTAAAGGTGGCGACGTTGCAGATACTATCATTCAAGCTTTGGAAGCATCCAGGGTTTCCATCGTTATTCTCTCCGAAACCTTTGCGTCTTCTAGGTGGTGCCTTGACGAACTTGTCAACATCCTAGACTGCATGAAGACAAAGAACCAAACCGTTATTCCAATCTTTTACAACGTCGATCCCTCCGATGTAAGGAACCTGAAAGGTAGTTTTGGCGCTGCCATGGTTGCCCATGAAGATGGGTTCGGAAAGGACAATGAGAGATTACAAAAGTGGAGATCAGCATTGACTCAAGTGGCCAACTTGTCAGGATGCTGTTTGGGTACAGGAAGCAGGTATGTCTCACTATCATCTACTCATTCTTTTCATTATACTTTTTCAAACATGTTTAAATCAAACATGTTAATCACATGTACACTGACACGGATACAAACATTCAAATATGTTTCAGTTTTTGCTAGATGTATTTAACAGACTTGTGTGAAACACAAAAGAACAAGAACAATTCTTAATAGATATTCAATGCTAGTTTAAACTTTTGAGAGAGAAGAAATACAACAACTTCTCTTTTTTTGTAGGTTCGGATATGAATATGAGTACATTGAAAGGATTGTGAGAAGCGTGACCTTGGTGATACCCCGCTATAATATTTTTGTGAGTTTCAGTGGAAAAGATACACGCTCCTTCTCGGGTTTTCTCTACAATGCTCTGAGCAGAAGGGGATACCATACCATCCTCAATGATGGGGACCAGAGTTCACAATCTACTACTGTTGGGGTTATTGAAAAATCAAAACTTTCAATCATTGTGTTTTCTGAAAACTATGCACGTTCTCCCTCATGTCTTGATGAGCTTTTGAGGATCCTTGAGTGCAAGGAGATGAAAAACCAACTGGTTTGCCCCATCTTTTACAAAGTGTTACCGTCTGATTTAAGGCATCAAAGAAATAGTTATGGTGAAGCCATGAGTGAACATGAAAATATGATGGGTAAGGACTCTGAGAAGGTGAAGATATGGAGGTCAGCTTTGTTTGAAGTCGCCAACTTGAAAGGATGGTACATGAAAACAGGGTACAGTAATAATACTATTCTATTACTTTTTCTTTGCTTATTTTCATGATTAAGGCTTTGTTTTTTGCAGTCCTAGTTTTGTTGTGTGGCAATTACTTTGTGCAGATATACTTTGATGAGTATCAGAATGAGAATGAAAATTGTATATGAATGAAGTAAATGGCCTTCTACTTTTGTAGGTACGAATACGAATTTATTGAAAAAATCGTGGAATTGGCCAGTAAAATTTCTCGGGTGTCAAGTTGAAGGAAGATTTGGGGAAATTTTCCATTGACTAAATTGCCGTGGAAGCCAGAACTGAACAGATTGTTCTTTGAGCAGTCATTAGCTTACAGATTCATAGTGGTGGTGTTACAATCAACACTGAAGAAAATTGTCCTTCATGAATATCATACTCACATTCCATATCTCTCTCTCAATATGGCAAATAGAGGTGTCTATGGACAACCTACTCCCATTAGTTCAATTGAATGTACTATAATTCATAGACTAAAACCCTATTTTCTCTTACTTTTTTAATGTATTAAAGATTCTCATCACTTTTGTTCTAGGAAGTTTGCAAAGGCACTCCGACGATCAAGTTAATTTGAGTACAAAGTGCAGGTGAGTTGAGAGTAAAAAATTATCTTTGACGATGGGTCTCATTTGGTATTTATACCTTTTGGATGAGCTCCCGTCTGTCATGGGTCTGCTCATGAGTCCAAGAGAAGACCTAATTACGCCTTACTCATGATTTACCACTGACCTAGTTTAATTACAGTTTAGGGTTTGTGGATTTACTGGTTGTGTTTGGATTAAGGGGATCATTCGGCTTTCTCGACAATCCGGTAGTACAAATTTCGTTCTTTTTACTCTTTTGAAAGTGTTCATAAAAAGGGTTGGGTGGATCACTTATCAAAGTTATGATGCAATCCAATTAAAATAGTTTAAATCAAATTTATGCCATTATGATAATCCACCCTGGGATTTTCCTTCATACACAAAGAAAATGACCAAATACTCCAAACATCTTACTTATTTCATAAACAGTGTCATAGTTTAGCTGATTAGTACAAGGTAGTAATATTTATGGTTGCTCAAAAACCATGAATCTTGATCTGGTCCTTCCTAACAAGGCCAGCCTGAATGAGGAAGTGAGAAACGTTCTTGCGTTGATCACCTTGAAGTTGGATAATCTTTCCAAGCTCCTTGTCATGCACAACATTGCCATTGCAGCAGAACTCTTTCTTCAGGTCTTTCAGGATCTTCTCATAGCTGAACTCTTTCCTCAGCCCTTGCACTGTCGTCAAACTCTTCTTCCCATTCCTCTGTTGTATGCGGATATGCACATACTCCTTCGCCCCGGGGGCATCTCTATCTGTAGCCTCAGCAAATGGGTCGAAACTGTTACCTGTGATCTGAAAAATTCCCACTTCAACCATATATATTTACCTGCAAATTTAGAAACTACCTGCAACAAAAAATGTGCAAAACAAAGCATCAGCTACATGCATGCCAAAATATATCTCAATACAACAAATCTGAACATCACTACATCTTGTAATCATTATTAACATTAAACACCTCGCACCCTTTTCCTTCACGCCATGCATATATACCAGAATCTGAAATATAAAGTGTCTTATCCGGTTTCTGAGCCCAGAGTAAACGACAAGGTAAACGATCATACGGTCTCTCAGTCAAATGTAAAGGTAACAGTCCAGTTAACTAATTAGATTAATTTGGAATTAGTGAATAACTAAACATCATTAAGAATTGTTGGACTTGGCCAGCATGATTAAGACAGAAGGCCTAATAGAAAGCTATAAATAGGACAAGACTCTCATGATAGAGGGTAATGACTTTTCTAGTTCTAAACTCACTAAACACTCCAGTATCTAAACTGACTTGAGCATTGAAGTGTCTTTACAAGTATCTCACCTTTCGACATACTTGACGGCGAGCAAAAGGAGAAAAGACAAAAGAGAATCGGTAGGAGACATTCGGTTTCAGATCGTAAGAGCATAAAGATTAAAAGGTGTTTCTTATGCTACAGTGATCACGGGTTTCCTTAGTCAACTCTGGACACAAACTAGTTTAACATGTTATCCATGTACTAAGAAATTGTGTTCTATTTCCATGGTTTGTGAAAAGTCGTAGACTAGTGAATACATTAAACATGAAATCGAAATTTTAACTTTATCTAACGCAATATTTCAGACCATGGTTGTTGAGTTAGGAGAGACTAACCTGTGAGAAAGGAAGACTTGCAATGAAAGCAAAGCGAATTGAGAAGAATAGGTAGTGGTTTGTGATATATATAGTAGTGCGTGTGATTGTGTAGTGAAACTATTGCAGAACAAACACTTTTTTGCATCATGCAGAACAGCTTTTGTTGTATGAAATATTCTATAAATGTATTTGCGTGTAGATGTTAAATATTGACTTTCATGCCTAAAAGTGCAACAAAAAATCTTAGCTCCAAGATTTTTTTTCAATATCTGCAACTAGTCTAACGGTTCTTGATAGCAGAATATAAGGTGCTTTTGGGTGGATGGAGAATCGTATTCTGGATGGGGTTAATAAGTGGTGGTAATTGAAGGCACAGAATCACAACATACTTTGTGTGGTAGAGAACAATGGAAAGAAGAATTTACCTTCAAATTGCATGCTTTGGAGATTCTGTTCCTTTTTCTGGTCTTATGCTTGGCTTGGTTTAGTGTTATAGATAAGATCTCAATTTGCATCATGTTGAAATATTTCATAGCCTTTTAGAAAGGAAAAAGAAAATTATTCTAGTCAAATTGATCATGTTGCAAAGGAATTTTTTTATCATTATGATATTTCTGGATTTTTTTACAGAGTTATGCTTAAATTTTCTGCGGAGTGCGTTTGGTAGGTATATTTAAAACTTTCTGCTAAAGCATATTATTTAAATTTGAGGTATTTAAGTAAAAAATAATACTATCTAATGATATAAAATTTAAATTATAAACTATAAATTCTAAGTGATTGAAACTTGATATACTTATAAGGACAGATTACAGTCACACATAAGTTCCACAAAATTAACTGATCAGATCAGTTTTTAAAAAAAAGATCATGTTAGCTATAGGCTTATAAATAGATATTTTTTATGAAACTTAATTACAATATGTTTCTTCAATCCTAATCTCTCAGTTTTTGTGTAGGTTTCAGTATTTTTGTTTGGTTTCTACAAACCAAGACTGAACAGACATAGAATGGCAAATACAGAACAGCCTTCTTAGAGGACGTGTAAAGAAGCTGTCAAAAAATATCATAAGATAATCATAAACTATAAATTTTCATATTCATGAAGTTTATTTACTTCTCAAAAAGAAGCTTTTTCCTACTTTACTATTGATGTTCCTAATTTACTATAAACAACTCTCTTTTTTTCATAAAATAGCTAGTAAATAATGGGTTGATTTGTATAAAAATCTGTCATAAGCTGTCTCTATCTTGGTACAGGTATTAATTCAAAACACCACGCTGATGATTGCATGCTCGAGCATATCATCTTAAAAACGAATACAACTCATTTAAATCACATTAGCAGTCATACTGCAAGAAACCAAATCCTCTAGTAATATTTTCAAGCACATTGCTTCCCTTTTCATCATGATAAAAAATTTCACTGCCTTCAACAAACCAAAGAGGCTTCCACTAGATTTCTAAACATATTGGATGTCCCAATAATCTTGTAACTTCACAGAAGCTTTAGATCCTTTTTCATGTACAAACAAGAGCATTGACAGCTTTCGTCTCAATGACTAGGTGAAGAATACCAAGATAAAGAGGAAAATGAACAGAGCCAGCAAACCCAGGATCATCATGATCTGGCCCTTTGCGCTAGCCTTTTTCATGACCATTGCTACTTTTTTCTGATATCACAAACAATGAGAGACATTCAGCTTTCACATTCAACATTTTCCCCTTATGTTATTGCTAATTAATGACAGCAATCAGCCAGATAGATCATAAACATTTTAATGAGATAATGGAAATTAGAAACTGAAACTCACTTGGACAAAATCTAGACGATTAGATGTACTGTCCATCTCATTACCCAGTTCATCAACAATCTTCTCCTGAAACATCAAGGTTTGACAAATTTAGAATGAAATTTTTTTCACAAACAAAATAAGGAATTAGAACAGAGCTCTTATTGAAACACATAACTTAAGTGCAACACTGCTGTCTAGCTTCCAGCTTTTGAAACAAAACAGTAAGAATAAAAGGGAAGCCCAGTGCATGACAGGACTCCCACCTATTGGGGTTTTGGGATGATAGAAATTTGCAGCCTTGACCCGGCAAGGGGAGAGAGGCTGCTTCTGGGATTTAAACCAGTGATCTCCAAGTCACATGGTACAAACCAGGACTAAGCAAAATGGTAAGATCAAGACAAAAAATCTTCTCAAATGCCAAATCTACCTGTGCAAGGAGCTCTTCGTGTATAGTAAGTCCAACACCTCCAATTCTTTGTATACTTACAGTAAGCTCGTCCAACTCCTCATCCTGTCTCCTATCAGCACCAATAGATAAAATATATGTAAAAAATAAAGTAGAAACCAGATGGTGATTGTTTTTCCAGACTCTTGAGCATTAATACCAGCCTTTATCTGTGTTAAGGCTACCTGAACAGTCTTTTCATTCCCCCATTTTCTTTTTCTTCCAAAGGAAAGAAAAAAGGAATCCATCATTTTAGTTATGATTTCTTGTTTGATAGTAATAGTAGATTCAAATAAAACACAAATAATTAGCAACGATGAATTCACAAAACAGAAATTTATAATTACATGAGAAGCACAAGAAGCTTATGCTCATGTGTCCACAATTTCATACAGAGGAGCCCACCTATGTCTCAAAAAGTACAGGGCAGGGGCGAGGGGCGGGCAACATAGGTCAATCAAAAATATAAATTTGCATGATATATCCACTAAAGAGGCTAGCAAAGGGTTTCATCTAGCAGTGCCCAAAATCAAATAAAATAAAAGCAGGGCAAAAGACAAATATTTAATTAAATGTCATATGAAAGAGGAAGAAAATAAGTACTTTATAAGAAGCATCTGCCTGTCCGATTCTGATTCCATGAAATCATCATTATCCTGGGTAGGATATTGGCCAGACGCAGTTTGGTGAGAATTAGGAAGCCTCATTAATTCCCTGTGCATCCCATTTAGACTAGCATTGTTTGTTATATTTGAGCGTTTTCCTGCTTCCACTGCTTTCTTTGCTGTGCTCACCTAATAATGAACTCCAATTATTCACCAGCACCATACAGATAAAAAGAGAGAGAGAATGCAATCTAATGTGAGCTACCAATAGAAAAATACCACACCAACAATTGTACATTATGGTGAGAAAAAAAATAAGAGTGGTCTCCTAACTCTTAATCAAGTTTAGTAGTTACAAACACCTGGCTACGAGCTTCACTGGTCCACCTCCTCCGGTTCTCAAGCTCCACTTCATCAATGCCATACAAAGAAGGATCTCTAGATGCCACAGATATCGCTTTGTCCAATTCATCTACCTTTCTATCAAAAAATCCGTATTTCAGCAGTTTGAATAGGTTGTTTGCAAAAAGAAACAATACTCTGAGATGTGTGACAAAGAGAGGCTAGAGTTAGATCTAGAAGAAACTTTCTATCTGTTTACTACTATGACTTTAACAACCAACAAAGATTGAAAATCAAAATATTTTCACCTCACTCCATTTTCACTCCCCTCCTTCCCCTTCCCTAGATAGCCAAAAGAGAAGAAGCAAACTCAAATTAGGGGAAAAGGGGAGAGGGTTAATGATGATTTTCTCTCCTTAATTATGCCTAAAGAATACAACGGGGAAGAAATAGAGTGATTAAATATAAATACATGAATATAATACACTTTATTATCAACCAATGAGCTTTGATACTAGCATTATAATTTAATAAATATGTTTACATAAATTTTGCATCATCACAATGATCACAGAAGCATTTTGGACGGTTCAGTGCAAATTCCTCATTTTCCTTCCTACACTAAAAATATCTGCAATCAAGAAAAGAAAGATACTCCTTCCCACTGACCTAGATTGTACTATAATCCAAACATTCCTTGAATGTCTATACCCAAATCCCAATGCCTACAAAAGATGGTAGTACCATGGTGGAAGAATGAATAAAACTCATTTAAAAAAAAAATTTACAGAACAACTAACTTGTCACTGGTTCAAAATACACAATTGGTATACCTGCCAATCAATGCTTTCACAGCTAGTAAGAACTTCCTTTGAAAGATTGGATCGCTCGCCGGCATCAGCAGCTTTTTCCCATTGGCGAAAAGTAGATTGCAGCTTATCAATCTTACCATAAAATGAAAACTAATCAGCCAATAAATTACATAACATCCAAAATAGTTCATACAGCCATTAACAACATCCCAATTTTTATTTTCTGCTTCAGTTACACATACCACAGTTACAGATCGCAACAGGGTTTTCTTCAAAACTCCAAATTTGTAGACAAAAATAGCATACTCAGATCGATTACATGAGATATTAGAAGCAAAAATATCCCAATTAATAGTTTCAGCTGAGATTTTGGAGAAGAAGAATCACGTAAAATCCGGATCCACTTGTACTAGTAACAGAGAAATCAAGCAGAAATTTGAAGTAGAACGCATGATTTATGTCAAAATAAAAAGTGAAATTAATTTTCAAAATTGAACTTAAAACAAAATCTAGGTAATATGGGGGAAAAGAAAATGCTTACAGATTCTTGAATCTCCTCCTTCACAACATAGAATGGATCTTGAGCTGAAGGCATAGTGTATAGGTGTTTCCAAATGCTTCACAAAAAAAACACACGAAATTGGGGTACAGTGACACACTCTGCTTCCTCTCCTCCCTCATTTGCCAACTTCATGTGTTCTTCCTAAAAATATCTATATTCTACAAAATCTATTAAAAAATTGTTTTAAATAAATGCAATTAATTGGATTTTTCAAAGCTTTAATAGGATTTAATCAGTTAAAGAAAAATAAAAGACATTTTCTCAATAATAAAAATATAAATGTTCTTATAAGGTCGAGTTCCTTTTATAGTGACTCTTTTTGTCTTCTATTGCTGGTCTTCATGACTTTCAGTAGAGTGTCTCTGATTGGTTCTTTTTTGTTAAATGAGTGGAGGAAACCTGCAAAGACACTCCAACTATTAAGTTAGTTCGAGTACAATATGCAGATGTGTTGAAAGAGAAAAAACTACCCATGTTGGCTTGCTCAGGTATTTATACCTTTTGGATGGACCTCAATTGTCATGTGTCTTTCATAAGTCCAAAAGAGGGTTCAATCGTACCTTAATCACGATTTACGATTAAACTGACTTAACTATGATTAACTATGAGTTTACACAGGCTGTGTTTCAATTAAGAGAGTCTTCTCGACCTTTCTACACAGGCTGTGTTTTAATTAAGAGAGTCTTCTCGACCTTTCGATCTTCTCGGCTATCCAGTAGAACATTTACTCCAGACTCGAGTGAAGCAATTTGAATGTTACATAAAGTCTGTGTAAAAAAAAATTATTTTTATCTTTAGTCAGATGTTCATCACGAACTACAAACGAATTATTTTGAGAGAAAAAATTGAAATATATAAGAAAAATTGAAGTTAGACGTTTGGTGACTAACGTATTGCATGATGATAACGTTTTAGATCTCAATTGCAAATCCGTTAACTAAATTCGTATTATTTTATATTAAGCAAATAGTATAGTTTAAAAGATTTTTAACTTGTTTCTTTTTTCACAAAACTGCAATTTACTTATAAAGTCACGAGTATAATACATTTATTGATTTTATAATAATTATATAAAAAAATCATACTTTCTAATTAGTTTGTAAGAAAATTATCCTATTATTCTGTAGATATTAAACTAAAAATAATTAACATTTTTTTTTATTAGCTTTGGAGAAGTTGGGAAAGGAGTTTGAGGGCCTTTGCGATATGATAAGGGGAATTTTGAAAAACAAAATACTAATAAAAATAAAAAGGAATGCATTAGTAAAAAAAAATGGTGTAAGTAGTATTTAGCATTCTATTTGTAATTGGACTGGAGATGATCCAGTTCCACCCAAGTAAAAAAGGCCCAAAATTATGAACATGCGCTTCTGTAATAATTTTTATGGATTAAATTTAATTTAATTATTTTTAAAATAATTAACTTATATTATTTTATATTATTAAAGTAGTATATCATTAATTTTTTTAAGTATTTAAAATAATTTTAATGTATTTAATTTTTAATTATATATAATAAAAATTTATTTCCTAAAAATCACTCATTCTTTAATTTATAATAAAAAATACCTTATAAAAACTTATTCGATTAAAAAAATTATCAAAACTTATTTTATTTAATTAATATATAAAAAAATATTATCTTGCACCTCTCCAATTTTAATTAACTATCAAAAATTAAAAATTACTCTTTTGATCTCTTTTTATTTATCTCTATTTTGAAAAACAATATATTATTTTCATCGGTCTGTTAATAATTTTAATTACACATTTTCTTACTGTTAGATAAAGAAAGAATTAGGTAAAATAATAATATTTTGTTAATTTTATTTACGCACTATTGTTAGAATAAAAAAAACTAATTTTTAATTTCTCAGTCACAGATGTAATTAAATGGATGTAAAGTTTTATCAAATTACTATTATGTTAAGATGATAGTTAATACATTTTACTATATTAATCAATTGTATCATCCTATTTATCATATTTTTCAGAATTATGACATAATTAATTATTGGATGCAAAGATAATTTTATTTTTAATATTTTGTTAGCGTAGTGTGTTTCATATTTAAATGAGGAGTTGAGTTAGAAATTAATATTATATTTTAAATACTTTTCTTCTATTATTATTATTATTATTATTATTATTATTATTATTATTATTATTATTGTCGTTGTTGTTATTGTTAGAACCTTTGCTACCACTTTCACTAAGTTATTATCATCATTATATTTTTGTTGTTGTCACTATCATTATTCACCTTCATTAAAGCACTTGCTACTCTATTATCACCATTACCATTAATCTCATCACTCATGTTGTTGTCATTGGTATTATCATTATTATTATATATAACAACACATGTTACTATCATCCACATTATCATATCATCATTGCAACAATTATCATTATCATCTTATTCTCATTATTATTATAATAATTTTATCCTTGCAACATATCACTATTTAGTCTTTGTCAAAATTAATATTTATCTTATTTTTCTTCTATTATTAGAAAATTATTAAACAAAAATGGATTTTAAAAATAAAAATAATTAAATGTTATATTAATTAAGTTAAATGCTATTTTGAAACTAAATAAATTATTGATATTTAAGTTAGTTTGTATTATTGATAAATAGCTATTAAGATTTTAACTACTAATTATTTAGATTCTAAAGTTGGCAGTTAAAACTTTTGTAGCTAATTAGATACTCATTTAGAAATTATTTATCAATAATATAAACTAACTTATATACCAATTATTTTTGTTGTCTCTAAAGTATTATCTAATTTAATCAATATAATAATTATTTTTTGTCTTTAAAATTATTTTTTATTTAATGTTTTTTTTTATAGTGTGTGTTCTTATAAGGTGAAACTTCTCTTAGAGTGACGTCTTTTTGTCTTCGCCTTCCAATCTTATCGGCCTCCAGGTGTGGTGGTCTCCTGTTAGTTCTTCCTTTCTTCAAGTCGAATAGGGGGTACCTGCGAAGACACTTCGACAATAAAGTCAAAGTCAGTTCGAGTGCAACAATATATAGGTGAGTTGAGAGTGAAAAATTACATTTGATGCTAAGTCTCATTTGATATTTATATTTTTTGGATGGACCTCTGTTGTTGTAGGATTGCACGTGGATCTAAAAAAAGGTTCAATTATGTCTTAATCATGGTTTGCCATTAAATATGGTTTACCATTAAACATGGTTTAATTATAGTTAATTTTAGGTTTACAATGTTATGTTTAGATTAGAAAATTATTCGGTCTTCTCGACCATTGGGTCATATCGATCTTTTTGGTAATCCAATAGTACCATGTACCTATCATATATTAATAATTAGACATAAGTAAAGTGTGTTATGACAAATAGATTTTTAAGTATATGAATTCACATATTTTGTTTTTAGTATAAGAAGAATAAATGTTACACTCTTACTAGAACAACTTTAATTATGTTAGTTTGTTTTAATTGCATTAACGGTCATAACATGTATCGATATTTGGTAATTTTATTAAATGGAAAATTAATATTAATATATAATTAATGATTTTTTATTTTTTTTTGCAAATTTAAAATTCTTAATGATTATTTTAAATATTGGAAACATAAATATTATGTGTTATTGGATCACCGCATTTTCCATGATCTAAATTTCCAAATTACATGTATTACTCTAAACTCAAAAATTGTTTAAATGACACATTACTCTAAACTCAAAAATTTGTGAATCATAACATAATTTTCCATTTGATTATGTTCTGGAATGAGGTTGGGTCCAAAAAACTATGGAGGTCACTCTTCTTCTATTTTTATCGGTCGGTCGTACTGTATTTCAACTTCCCTCCTTGTTAGCTCCTTTCTCCCCTCTACTCGTCACAACTCTCAGTCTTCTCATAACACAAACTCAGATGGTACCTGCAAAAGGCACTTCGACGTTCAAGTCAGTAAAAATGTTCGACGCTCAGTTGTCAGAGCACTGTATATGATGATGTACCTGGATATTGAAAATATGTGTTATTTATATTAACTGTGGTGGACTTTCCTTATTGGATCATATTAGAGTTTGACCACGTTTAGAGATGCATTACCTAATTCTTAATCGCAGATTAACTTTATTGAATTGAGTCTGAAGTATCAAACGATCCATTAAAGTGGACCATGATATCGATCGACCCATCTGTAAGGACCGATATATGTAATCAGTTGTACAATTCTCACCGGTACCGTGTGAGAAACATGGTATAAAAATTTAACCATGAACAGCTGTGAGAAAGCATAGCCTCCTCTGGATTCACGTGGTTTGGCTTACATTGCCATCGTTGATATAAGCATGAGAAGTAAGTAGTTTTGGGCAAAGATGGGGTTTCTCTCTTCATTACTAAATCAATTATGCTTGTGAGCTGCGTAAACTACATTTTCGGGAAACCCTCGCAAGAGATTCATTACCACACGCATTTCTTCACCATCATATAATTCAGTATTGTCTTCTTATACAACCTCTCTTCCAATCCCACCTAAAAAAACAAATCAAATAAATTCTTATATGTTGACTACTATTAATAAGACTACAATTGAAAAACAGAAATAATATTTTACTATAAATTTGTATTAATGTTCAGTTGCCCAAATAACATTTTACATAAAAGAAACACACAGTACTCTTAGTTATACACTACAAGAGCAGACCATCATTGTTAAATAAAAACTAATTCTAAAAATAAAAATAATTAATTACTATATTAATAAATTAAATACTACAAAATTATTAATATTTAAATTAATACGTAGTATTTTTAAAATTTAGAAACTATTTTAAAATGATATTTAATTAATTACTAAAATTTTAACTACAAATTATTTTAAGTTATAAATTTATTAATGAAAATTTTGATAATTAATTAAATGTCATTTCAAAACTATTTATCAGTAACATAAATTACTTTAAATACTAATAATTTTTTAATTTTTAAAATAGTATATAATTTAATTAATATAATAATTAATTATTTTTATTTTAAATTTAATTTTTTAGCGATAAGTGTTGGAGATTGCACATCGACTAGAGATTAGAGTTTTTCATAGTATATAAGTAGGTGCAAACCTCACCCCATGAGCCGGTTTTATGGGGCTGAGTTAGGTTTAAAGTTCACTTCGTAATATGGTATCAAAGTCATTTCGAGTCTATCCTAACGAGTGTTTGTGTTAGGCTTATCGTGTCACCCACTATCGGGCTACTATCGGACTACCTATAATATATAGTTTCACTACACGAGTTGACCATCTTGACGTGAGGAGTGTGTTTGAGATTCCAGATCGACTAAAGATTAGAACATTTCATAGATTATAAGTGGGTGTAAACCTCACCTAATAAATAATTTTATGAGGTTGAGTTAGACTTAAAGTCCAATACGTAATAATAATTATATACTCTTCCACACAAATAATATACCTACTTGGTTAAGTATATCTGTCCCTACTACATATAGTATATACAGAACCTCACGTAATCCAATTATATCGAACCACATTGTCTGTCACAATAAACTTTTGCAGAAAACAGAAAGGAAGTCCAAAGAACTGAGACTACTGCTGCATATGTTACTGTTACATATTTTGAGGTCAAATGAAACTAAGTGGCATAACAGTGTTGTTGTTATTACATGTGTTTTACATGTACACAAACACATGTTCTAAAATGAGTTAATGAACTTTATTGTTTTCACACAGTGCTGTCACTTTAGCGCCGCCATATGAATGGTTTAGCTTTTAGCAAGAAGATTCTTCTCCAACGGTGGAAATCTTTGCAGATTCTTAGTTAAAGAACGTTGATTGGGCTAAGACAATCAAAATTTTGTGTTTTCTGCAAGTGATGTATATGCATGCATCTACATTGAATCTGGATTTTCATGTGGGCCACCTTCATCTTATTATTCAACACCTCAAAATTCCACCAACCATCGCAGAAAATGATAGTTTAATCAATTTTAGAGTTGTGTATAATTTTTATATGATAATTTATAAATAAATATATATAATAAAGGATAAATTTATAATTAAATAATATAAAAATTATTAATGTATCATTATCTTGAGCAGTTTATCTTAGAAAAAATAAGACAAAACCGCTGTGAGGTTCGGACATTTTTTTTTAAATAACGTATCCATGTCAGACACACGTATTGGTGTTGATACTCATATGACACTTATCGGTGAAGTATTCAATTCAAAAAATATTTGTTGGATTTCTGAAAATTCTGGTATGATTTTAACACAATTTTAAAAAAGATAAATACAATAATTTTCTAAAAACTCAAATTTATTATATACATAAATATCTATTGTCAAAACATACGCGTGTACATAAATATTTATTATCAATTTATATAATTTATAATTATATAATATATAGATTCATGTTCTTATGTCCTATATTTTAAAGATTATACGTATCTCCGTATCCATTTCAGTGTTTTTTTTATATTTGTGTTACATATGACAAAAGAGATATCCGTTTTTTATATTTGTGTTACATACCACAATAGAGATATGCGTGTGCTAATTTTCTTTGTCCTAATACAATTTTTTAACTTTTTAATTTTATGCCTGATTGTATTATTGGTTTATTAGGTTGAGTAATCAATGCTCTTCCTTTGATCCTTTTCTGTTAAGTTATAGTAAATAAAGGTCACTTTTGACTTTGATTCATCTCTATCGCTTATAATATAAGTTTAAGATTTTCAAATTTATAAGATTTTCTGGTTAAAATAATAAATAATATTTAATTTGAGAGATAAAAATAATTAATTATTTTTATTATTAATAAATAGTTTTTAATTTAATATTTAAAGTAGTTTTTATTATAAATAATTAATATTTAATTAATTATCAAAATTTTAATTACCAACTTTAAATTAATTTAAAAATTATTTATTAATAATAAAAAGTACTTTACTCTACATATCAATTTTTAAAATAATATATAATTTAATTAAAATAAAAATTAATTATTTTATTTTAAATTTTAATTATTTTTGATGATTTTCTAATAATATAGGTTCATGTATACATGATATATAACATCCTGAATTATAATAATATACTAATAAGTATTTATTTCTCTTATTTTGTTAACAATTAAATAAAGTATTAACTAGAAGATGAATTTGACAAAATTATTGGAGAAAAAGCTACAAAAAGATTTTTAAACATGTTTTTATTGAACTGGAAGTGGAAAAAAATGTGTTGTTCGTATTAAGGTAAAAAAATAAAGTAATTTATTTTTATCTATTATATATTTAAAAGATAACTTATAAAATAAAGTAATTTATTTATTATTTTTATTGAAAAAAATTTATCATAATAAAATATTAAGTATATAATCGATTTTGATTTTACACATAACATTATACGCTTATTTTCCTTCTGCTAGTAAGTTTAAAGATTTTTATTATTATTTACATGTCTTTAATTTTGAGTTAGATAAATGATTTTGGAACTCCTTTAAGACTATAAATATATTTACGCATTTATTTTTTCATCTGCAAATAAATTGATATAAAAACCTTTAAATAGGACTATAGATTTTTATTCAATAAATTATTATTATATTTTAGTTCCTAAATTATTATATTTAAAATTTTGATTATTTTAGCAAACTAGTACAATTTGTTTTTCAAATTACTAAATTAGTATTCTTTAAATGAAAATTACTTAGAGATTGTTAGTTGATTTTGTGCATCAAATTCTTACAAGTTTTCACAAGCTGAAAATTTACGACGTTGTTAAATTCTAAAGGTACACTTAAGAAAATAAAAGAAAATTAAATAAATGTATTATAGGTAATATTTGTCTATAATATTAATTTTCATGCAAAATCAATTATCAACTTTCCGCGATGGGGATGTAGTCAATAATAAAAATTTAATTTAATTTGTTCAAAATAATGATAAAAATAATATTTTTAGGTATGGACTTTATAATAACAACTATTTGTAATATTAAGTTTTTAAATATATCTTTATTAATGTGAAAGTTCATATATCTGGGAAACATATTACAATTAATAAATGTATTGTGCAATAGTACTGCATTATTTTTTTAAGATAATCATTCATTACATTTAATATATTTAATTAATATATAGTAATAAATATTGATGTGCATTGAATTTACTTTGTTTATATATTATATAGTAATAAAACTCTGATCTATAACCTTTGATACTCTTATTCTTAAAATTAACTTAACGGTTAATGTGTTATTGCAAGTATTTCTGCCAAAAAACTAAATTAACATATTTAATATTGCTAAAATAAATTTATTTTCTAAACAAGAATTTCAAACTTATAAATTTAACCTAACTTATTCATTATGTAATATATTTATATTTATATAAGTTTTAATGAAAAAGAATTGGAAAGAATTATTCATATTAAACACCTTTTTTCCCTTTCTTTTTACTCACAGTCTCCTTATGGAAACATTATTTTCAACATTTTTAATCAAAAACACATTCATGATCTTTTAAAATACTTTTTTTGCAGATTTCAAACTTCCATATCATATTTAAGACTGTATTTAATTTTTATTTCAATAATAAACTAATTATAATCTCAACTTTTCCCCTATTTTTTTTTTAAAATAAAATATTTTTATTTATTTTATAAGAATTGGTTTTTGTACATGAACGAGTTTTTACACAGTATTAAACTCTAATTGCAAATATCACAAAGAGTAAGTTTGTATCTCATGGACGGAATTTTGAACAAGAAAGTTTTGAAATTAAAAAAAAATTAAAAGTATTTATGTAATTTACTCTATTTATTAATTTCAAACTTCATTAGTTTTGGGAAAAATGCGTAATAATTAATTTATACAAAACTTAATCGTATTATAATAATGAATTACATTTAATAATTATAGAATTTAATACAAATAATATTAATATAATATGTTTATGAATTCAATTTATTATACATAACAATTGCTCGTGAAGTATTACGAAAATATAAATTTTATAGATTCCCATATACAAAATTACTCATTAGGAAAATCTAGAGAAAAAGACAAAAAAGTAATAGAGGGCAGTATTTTTTTATCAGTATTTATATTATATGATTTAATAATAAATGAGATAAAGAAAAATAAAATATACTAATTATAATATTTACACAGTTAGAGATTAAAAAATACCTGCTAAAACACAAAAGAGATTTTATTAATTTTATTATATACTTTATACTAATAAAAAAAAAAAAAAAAGAGTTAAAGCTGTGAGGTTGTAGAGTTAAATACTGCACAGCCATCATTTTGTGGACAACACTGTCTTATTCTTTCCCTTCAGATTTTTGCTGTTCACTTTCTTTCTGTGTGCTGTTTTCATATTACACTTCACCTACAAATCACAATTCAATTCCCCTCTGCAAATACATATTCAGGTAAGCCAAAAGCTTTTGGATTTTGACTCACCATCACATAAAGGTCAAAAATTCAAGTTCTCAAGGTATCAGAAGAATTTAAGCTCACTGTTATCAAATTTTTTTTCTTTGGCATATTCCAGGAACCCCATTTAGAATCCACATAAAGTTCAATTATTTCAAGCTTCTGATTCCTGGACAACAGAAAAAGGTGTCTTATTTTTCCTCAGTAAAATATCAAACACCTTACTGTGTAGTAATATATAATCCCCTCCTGTGATTTTTTTTATTTCTACCTTCAACTTCCAATTTTTTTTCTCTGTTTTGTGCTTAAATTACTGAAAGTTGCAGTTCAATCATTTGAAATAAGTTTCTTCAGATTTGTGTTATGCAGGAAGTGGTTGATTGATATACAATGGAAGATAAACATAAACTAGGCAGGAAGCACAGTGGGATATGGAATTCGTTGAGAGATGGAGATTTTGATGAAGAAGAGATTTGGGATGTTCTCAAGAACAGAAGTGATTATGGTTCTTCTGGGGTTCGCAAGTTCAAAGAGAAGGATCAGTCCTCTTCTGTTCCTGTTCCTGCTAGGCCTAGTGCAGCCAGAATGGTACCAAGATCTAGCAATAGTGGTAGCAATAGCAGTGCTAATTCCTCCAATGAAGCCAAGGTTCTTCAGCAATCAGCACCTGTAAAAATTCCTGACTGGTCAAAAATTTATACTAGTAACCCCCCCAAGAACAGTGCTTCAAGGTTTGATGCTGATTGTGATGGTGAGGGTGATGGTGTGGGCAACTACAGTGGGGATAGTGATGAGGATGGAGAGGAAAATGATGAACCTGATTCAAAGCTTCCTCCACATGAGTTTATTGCCAGAAGGCTTGCAAGGAGTCAGATATCATCATTTTCTGTTCTGGAAGGTGCTGGGAGAACCCTCAAAGGTAGGGATCTTAGCAAAGTGAGGAATGCTGTTCTGTCAAAAACTGGTTTCCTTGAATCACTATAAAGGGCTCTATTCAGTAATGATGTACTAGTATTAGTTCTTTCACATTTTGGATGTATAGTGGGTTTGTAGTTAGTGGTTAGGTACTTAGCAATGGAGATATTGCATTCATGCTTGGGGTACGAGAGAATTCTTTAGCCATGAAAACCATGAATGAAATCTGCTGTTAAACATAACTGATTTCAATCTCCTGTTGTATCAATTTGGTGGGATCTTATGTGTTTTTTTGAGCATTCATACAAGCACATGGTGGATGTGAATCATAATTTTAAAGCCATTAGCCTTTGAAGGATAAAAGTGTTTTTCTATTCTTCATTGAGTGTGATTTTTTTTGTTTTCTTTTTCTCTGTCTTCCCTGTTCACAAGTCCACTTCCCTCCTTTGGATGAGGAGAGAGATAAGAAGAGAACCGAATAAAAAATAAGAAATCTGATGTGATGAGTGAAAAAGATAGAAACAAAGAAAAAAAAGAGTTAGAAGAAAACAGAAAGTGTGTTCAATTATTGCTCTCTAAATCAACGATGAGTGAATGGCTTTTTTAATACCATTTCCCCATCTGAATGCTATTGTATTAAGGGAAATCAAATTCCATAGAAATATTGAACAACCTAACACTACTGATATAACTTCCAAAAAGATGTAACATATATCAGCTCTGTTAAACTTTGCAATTTTCCAGTCCAAAATGTTTAGAGTTGATATAAATTATCCGTTGTTCTAAAGCTGAATGAGTTTAGAATTTGAAATAAATGTGGTATGAACACAAGCACTTGTTTGTTTGTGCAGTTAAGAGTGACAAGCATTTATAAATCTTTAAAATAACGTGACTTTTATTACCAGAACTCTGAAAGAAGGGGTTTAAATTATTAAACCAAAGTGTGGCGTGGGAAATTGACAGAGACATTCACCAACTTCGAGTCATCTAATAATTATAGAGTAGATCAATGTATGGTATGTAATGACGTGTGACAATGTGAGGAAAGAAGAGAAAACAGAAACACACAGTATGTAGAAGTCCCTGTCAGTTTTCACCTTTGATCTCCATAACATTAATTTAATACAAGCTATCAATAGAGTATGCATTGTGTAGCTTGTTTCATTTTTAAACCAGTTTTATATTTTCCCCAATCATTTTTCTTACCATTTTTTTTTATCTTTGTTGTCTGTTTCCAATTTCAACTTTCATCACCTTGAGTCCTTAGTTTTTTTACCATTTATTTGAGATTGCCCTTATCAAATTCTTTCCATCTTCTTTCATCAGTTTCAATTGTTCTTCTGATGTGTTTGTGAGAATGAATATCTAGAAAGACTTTCAAGTCAGCAGAGATGTATCCAATTATCTGGTTTAGAGTTCAAACAACAATCACTTTTTATCATTATGGAATTCCCCTTTTATTTATACTTTTATATTGAACTTTGTGTTATTACAAAGATAAAGATAAGTTAATAATCTCTTAATCATGTTTTATTTCTTTTAATCAAGTTTAACCTATTTAATCTGCGAATCAGATCACTCTTTCAAATGTGAAAGAATTTCTAAATGCAAATCTGATCAAGACCCTTTTTGAATAGGAAACACATAGATAGAATAAAATTATCTACTGTGCAGAATCATAGTGACACTATAGTATCATCTAGGTAACTCTTGGTGATGCTGTTATAGCACAGTCAAGCTATCAAGTATTAACTTCTTGCATGACATGTATACACCACAAGGCATCTTAGGAACACAATCGTTTTGTTTTCTTGCTTTCCAAGTATTCCCAAAAATTAAGGATTACTGAGTTTGCTTGGTTAAAACTTGTGAAGTTGTTGTACATGGTAAGGGAGCATTGTATTTGACTGTGTCCCAATTTCCAAACCAAACGGTTAGGTGTAGAGTTATAGAGTGATAGGCTATGCTAACTTGGCATTTGTCTCTTGCTCCACATGGGACAACCTACAGAGACACCAGCTTCTTAATGAAAATGTTTCCTATGACAAAAATAGCATGATGACAGACCCTCCACAGGAAATGTCTAATCTTATATGGGACTTTTTCTTTCCAAATAACCTTCCAGATTCCCTCTGGGGTGGGTGCCTTATGAAGAGGAGGACATTGACATTTGTTAAGCAACATGATAGCAGTAAATGGCCCTTATTCATCCATTGGTAATCATACTTACCAAACTACTTGCCTTCAATAATACTCTCCAAACTCATTAATAATAGATTAATGATAGTTGTCGTTTTACTCTCAAATTAAAATGATTCCAGCGTAAACTTGTTTAATGCTAGATAGATGATAGTATAATTATGGTAAGATAACTTCAAGTCGTCTTTCAACGAATCCAATAGTGAAATTTGTAATCGGTGTTTACAATCTATCTGCAAACAATAAAAGTTAGTAATAATAATAAAGATAAAATGGAATTGAGATAGTTGTGCAGAAAATATAAAAAATATTAAAATAACAAATAAAAATCGGTTGATTCTCACGTTCTTCCACTATTAAATTCTTCACAGGTTGTCTAAAGATTAATTTTTTCTTAATTCTCCAACCGAGATAGACAAAATTAAACATGCGTCAATCTAATTCAACTAAAACTTACATAATTACCAAATTACTTGCCTTCAAGAATACTCTGCAAACTCATGAATAATGGATTAGTATAGTATACACTGTACACCTTCCTGGACCTACACCAATAATGAATTTGGGTCTCTATAAACGCACCAAGCCTACTTTGCTAGATGAGTAGTGTGTGTATATACAAAATCCTCAATCGTACACCTCCCGTTTTTACTAAAGGACAACATTTTCCAACTATGGTGGTGGAATCATTTTTTCCTACCCTTGTTCCTCAACCACTAAGAACTTTATAAAGGTGCAAAAGGACTTGGGAAAATAGGCTTTGCATAAGAGGGAATCACTTTGAAAGAGAAGGAACTCCCTTTTCTGCCTAAGCCTTCAAGTTTAGGTAGTAAATTCTTTGTCTACTGATATTGTCCAAAACTTCTATTCCAAGTATACTAATAATAATATATATGTCCTTTAGTAGCATTACAATATATTTTTTAAAAGATTAATGGAGACATTTGATAAGTGTGATAATAATTTATTTTATCATTCTAATTTAACTTTTGGGTTTGGTTTTTAACTATGATTTTTTTATGCTAAAATTAATTTATAGTGTAAACAATTTTTTTGAGATAAAATTGATTACCATCTGTATCAATCTATTTTATAGAGAAGTGAAAACTTAATAAAGTCAAAGAGAGAAAATCATTTTTATATCTTCTTGCCTAGCATTGACGACACTTGTCTAATGAGAAAACTATTATTGTATGACTGTTTCTTCCTGAACCTCCATATCTTCTTTTGCCACCTCCATATACAACATGAAAATACATTTTTGTCTTTCTTGTGTCACCCTCATAGAGTAGTTTCCAGATTATGTAATTCGGAAACTCATTTGAAAAAAGACTTTCGGATTACATAATCCGGAAGTTAAATAATCATGCATCTGAAAAATGGCTTCCGGATTATGTAATCCGATAGGTAATTACAAATTTGAAAAATGAATGGAGGTGCAGGAAGAAGGTATTAGCGGAACCAAAATCAAATTCGCTCAGCAAAATGGAAAAAAGTTTACATTGTTTAAAACCTTTTTTCTGATCCAACGAGTGGTTTACCATCCAGAAAGTGGATTTCACGTTATTATATATATATATATATATATAAATCAATCATATAAAAAAGTTGTATATATTAAAGTATTATTTTTCTTCTTAGAAAAAGTAAAATATAAACATAGAGATGAGTTTTTTCTGGAGTGGGAGAGATTTCTTTTTGTGTACTTCAAATGCCATTATTCCCTTTTTATTGAGGTTGGATGTAAGAATCTCTTTTATAATTCTTTTGCAATATAAATCTGACACCATTTTTGTGTTCTTTCATGATATATTGTAAGAAGCTAGTAGAAATTAAGAAAAGTGGAGATGATGCTAAGATCTGTGTCCTTGAAAAGGTGCAACTCCTTCAGAGCCAGATTTCTGTGTTCTTCAACATCTTCGTTGCTCAAAGCCCTCTGGGCCATTCCCCTCATCATCCCCACATGAAACCCAAACCTTCTCAGCCGTTCAATCTCCTCCTCACTCCCACCGCCCACCACCGCACCACAGGCGGCGCCACATGCATGCAACCCACCCTCCCCTTTCTCCACCACGCGCTTCACGCTCTCCACTTCCCCCTCAACGCTTTTCTTCATCTGCAGCGAATCTATCAGCCCTCCCGACCCAACCGCACGTGATATCTCAATTATCACGCGCATCACGCGCTCCGGGCTTCCACGGCCCGGCCCGGCGCCCCTCGCCAACAACTCAAACCCAAACGGAACAATCCCGTCCCCGGTCAGAAGCGCCACGTTGGACCCCTCGCCCTGACCAATCTCCTCGTGCGCGTGCGCATTAGCCAGGTTCAGTAGCAGCGCCGCCGCAGCGTCCATGGCTTGGCGGCGCTGCCCGCCTACGAGCTCGCAGGCTGCGAGGCACAGGGCGGGGGCGGTGCTCCGAGGGGCCGCGAAGGCGAGACGGTGCATGGGCTCGTAAACCTCGAGCGGCTCTTTGAGGGGAATGGTTTGTTTGAGGTAGGCTTCAATGTCGGCCTGCAAGGAGGCCCAGTGGAGTTGGGGAGTGGGTATTGTGAGGGGCGTGGGCCTGACGGGCAAGGCGGAACGGGCCTGGCGTGGGAAGCGAAGCCCGAAGCTGGTGTTGACGTTGAGGAAGATGGTTCCAGGCATTTTAAAAAGAAGAATAATTATGTGTGGCGTGTTGAAGCGGATGGCAATGCCTATTTATGGACCAAATGGATTCATGAGTTCAGTTGAGGAGGCTTAGTTGTTTCTTATTTTAATGTCTGCCATTGCACTTTCGTCAATTTCAGTATGCTAACTCTTTTATAGGAAAACTTCCATTCTAGTTACTTTGACAACCAAAAACTAAAATATACATAGTTCACAGAACATTATAATAATATGATAATATTTTTAATTAAAAATAAATTAAATATAGTTAAAATATTATTTTATTTATTTGTAAAGTGTACGTTTATTAATGTTTAGTGTCAAGTATCATCACCCTATTTTTGGTTTATTTTACCTTATGATGTTAATAATTATTTATATTTATTAGGGTAATCAAAATCCAATATTCTAATAAGGAAAGTCTACGAGCCTTCTTAATCTCAGAGACATATTTCAAACACACGATATTTGTAGGATATCTATTGATAAAGTATTTAATTAAAAAAATATTTGTTAAATTTCTGACAATTCTAACACAGTTTTAATATGATTTTAAAAAGGAGAAATACATTAATTTTCTAAAACTCAAATTTATTGTATAAATTTTTATTATGATTACAAAAATAAAGAACAAAACCTTTTGAACCAGACATGAGAAACATCTTTTAAAAAAAATAAAACATACTTGTGAACATAAATCCTTATTGTCAATTTATATAATTCATAATTATATAATATATAGATTTGTGTCTCAATGTTCTACATTTTAAAAATTATACGTATCTCCGTGTCCGAGTCGTATTAGTGTTTGTGTTTGTGTTAGTGTTTGTGCTACATAGGGTGCAATAACTATTCCAAAACCTTGATCAATACTTGAAAAATCGACTCTAATGTTATGTTTGGATTGAAGAGAGGATTTGTGAGGAGAAGAGGAAGTGAATTTGTGAGGATTAGAGAGAATGTGTGAGGATTAGAAAGAATGTGTGAGGATGTGTTATAATAATTATTGATACTTCCATTCTCAATATCAATTGTTCTTGTTGTTGTATTGTTTGTGGTTTGAATGTGTCGTTTTTAATTTGATATGCAAAGATGATAATGAATGCGAATGCGGAGAAGGCAGGGAGTGAAAGTGGAGGTGTTGGTTGGGTGAACTTTACAAATCTAGAGGTGATTGTTTATAAAGCTTATATAGAAGAAGATGGAGACAACAGAATATATAAAATCGATTTTCACCCTATACAACCAACCAACTATAAAATTGATTTTCATCATATAAAACCATGCATTCAGTAAGATGTGAATAAGAATTGATTCCAACACCTACTTCTAGGGTGATAATGCGGGTTAGCCCGTCCCGCATAGGCCTGCCCCGCACTTGGCCCACAAAATGTGGGCTAGGTTGGCCCGCAAAATGTGGGTTGGGTTGACCCGCCCCACATAGAAATTTCGGGTTGATTTTTCTAGCCCGCCCCGCATAAGGGTTGGCTCGCGAGCCTACGGGCCAGCCCGCATAAAAAATATTTATTAAAAATAAAAAAAATTAAATAAAATTTTTGAATTTTTGAATTTTTTTTATTTAGATGCATTAGGTAAATGGTCTCATAATATTATTTTCATGAAACATGCGTAGTAAAATGTCATTAAAAATTTTGGAATATAAAATATGAGGTTACATGAAGAAAATATGGGGTGTAGAAAAAAAAATTATACATTTTAAAGTTATGTGAGTTATGCGGGCCAACCCGCCCCGCACTTGGCCCGCGCGAGCTGCGGGTTATGCGGGGCCGGCCTAAGCAGGCCAACAGGTTAAAATAAGCAACCCGCCTCGTGTTTTTTATCAGCGGGCCGGCTCGCCCCACTTTGCCACCCCTACCTACAAGACATAAAAAGAGAATTGATTCTACTTTCTTTTCTATGTAACTACATGAAACATAAAATCGATTTTATAAAATAATTTCTTCGAGCCTGGGGCAAGTGTATCAGTCGGTATCAAACGAGCTAGTCTTGACCTTGGTGACCGACCGCTCGAGTCAAACAACACCTCGAGGCATGCAATAAATAAACGGTAACAATAGTTACAACGGTGTTGAATGAGTCAATTTGTATCCTGAAATATGTGGGAATATCTCCAACAAATCAACTAAAACAGATTAATTGAAAGAAGCACATCCCTAGTAACAAGGGATCACGATGCCTGTCAAATAATAATTGATGTATGGTCCATCAGGGCCAAGGCTCATAAAGCAATGGTATAAATAAAGCTCTCTCGGGAGAAGGTACGCTTTTTACCATTTACCAGAATATATACATTCTTGACAAGAATACTTACTTGAGCGTCAGAGTGCCTTTTGTAGATCATCTCCAACCGAACGTGAGCATTAAGGAAGGAACCTAGAAGGAAGCGAAGCGAGGGTTACCGACACATTAACAACTGTATGTCAAGTCACAGGTACTATCTAGACCCTTTTGCCTATACAGGTACAATTGTCGTCCACCATGGGACCAAGGTAGTATTCAATTTCAGCAACAGATCAAAATTAACAAACAATGGTGTCAATAAGGAATAATACTAACAACGATCGAATGGCGGACGAACAATTCGCTTTGATCAAGGCCCTCAAAGCACAAATGGAGGAGTTACAACAGAAAGGCATTGCAGACCAACTACGAAATGAAGAGAGCGGTGTCAGAACGAGGAGGAGGTGCTCCTTATTAAGGAGCAGAATAAAGACTTAAAGCAATGACTTGATGGGCGTGAACAAGAAGAACAATCTCAAACAAAGACTCATCAAACTCATTAGACTCACCAAAGTTCCATAACACCCTTCCGTTGGACGATAAGAAAGATCCGAGAGGACATCCATTTACAAATGTGATAATCGACGTGTAAGTTTCTCCTAAGTGGAAGGACTGACTATTAAACTCTACGATGGCTCTACCAATCCGGACGAGCACTTAAATGTCTTCAAGACACATATGACCATTTACACAACCAACAAGGCTACCACCTCTCTCCAAGAGGGACCAATTAGCTGGTTCACCCAACTCCCTCCTAACTTCGTGGAAAGCTTTAAACTCTTAACAACAAAGGTCATCACGCATTATGCAACAAGTCGATCACATCATACCTCATCCATGTCTCTCTTTAATGTGAAGCAAGAAAAGATGGAATCATTGAGGACATTTATGGACAGGTTTAGAAAAGTCTGCATGTCTATTAGAAACCTGATGTCGAAAATAGTCATGCATCACCTGATCTCGACAATCCTACCAAGTCAGTTCACTAAAAGCTTAATCAAAAGACTAGCCAAGAACATAAACAAATTGAGGAACCAAGCATCCAAGTTTATGTAAATAGAAGAACACACCGACTATCATATAATCATTCGGTCTAACGCAACAGATAAAGAGGAAAAGAGAATGATAAAGGAAATCAAGCCACCCTCCCCTTTTTCACATTCGGGTTTAAAACTTATCTATAAAGAATTATGATCACTCAGCTTGTGGTGTGAACAGTTAAGTTATGTTAGAGATACAGAGCTCATGAAATATCATCTGGCTGAATTTTTGGTGTGATAAACTGATATAATTTGAAGTTAATTGGTTTTCTTTTAGGCCATTTAGATGGTATATATGGTAGTAGAGCTTTCTCAATGAAATTCCACTTTAATCTGTCACATGCTTCAAAGCCATTCCTGTTGTGCCTCTGCTCCTTCTCTTCAATTCATGAAAAGTCCTCATGGGCCATGACATTATTTGTTCATATATCTGGATACGTTTATACTTTAAATTTATTTGAAACAAAAGTTTGGTCCTCAAATATACAAAATTTATTATAACTCTTAATATTATTATTTAATATTTTTTTATATTACATAATTTTTTATATTTATTTTTAAACTCATAGTTATATACAACTCAAAATGGTAAAACTATAATTTTTCATAAGAAAATGATAGTTTAACAAAATTTAGAATTAAATAATATAAAAATATGTTAAAATAATAATATTGAGAATTATAATGTTATATTATAAAAAAAAATGTAAGTTTTCTATATTTGTAAAAGCTAGTAGAAATTAAGAAAAGTGGAGATGATGCTAAGATCTGTGTCCTTGAAAAGATGCAACTCCTTCAGTGCCAGATTTCTGTGTTCTTCAACATCTTCCTTGTTCAAAGCCCTCTGCGCCATTCCCCTCATCATCCCCACATGAAACCCAAACCTTCTCAGCCGCTCAATCTCCTCCTCACTCCCACCGCCCACCACCGCACCACAGGCGGCGCCACATGCATGCAACCCACCCTCCCCTTTCTCCACCACGCGCTTCACGCTCTCCCCCTCCCCCTCAACGCTTTTCTTCATCTGCAGCGAGTCTATCAGCCCTCCCGACCCAAACGCACGTGATATCTCAATTATCACGCGCATCACGCGCTCCGGGCTTCCACGGCCCGGCCCGGCTCCCCTCGCCAACAACTCAAACCCAAACGGAACAATCCCGTCTCCGGTCAGAAGCGCCACGTTGGACCCCTCGCCCTGACCAATCTCCTCGTGCGCGTGCGCATTAGCCAGGTTCAGTAACAGCGCCGCCGCAGCGTCCATGGCTTGGCGGCGCTGCCCGCCTACGAGCTCGCAGGCTGCGAGGCACAGGGCGGGGGCGGCGCTCCGTGGGGCCGCGAAGGCGAGACGGTGCATGGGCTCGTAAACCTCGAGCGGCTCTTTGAGGGGAATGGTTCGTTTGAGGTAGGCTTCAACGTCGGCCTGCAAAGAGGCCCAGTGAGGTTGGGGAGTGGGTATTGTGAGGGGCGTGGGCTTGACGGGCAAGGGGGAACGGGCCTGGAGTGGGAAGCGAAGCCCGAAGCTGGCGCTGACGTTGAAGAGAATGGTTCCAGGCATTGTAAAAAAGAACAACAATTATTTGTGTGACGCATTGAAGTGGATGCCAGAACCTATTTATAGACCAATTGAGGACGCTACTTGTTTCATATTTTAACGTTCGAAAACATTTTTGTTTACACCAAAAAGTAAAATCAATACACTTGAGAAACCATTACATGATATAATAACATTTTAAATTAAAAAATAAATTAAATATAATTAAAATATTAATTTATTTATTTATGTAGGTGCCAAATATATCACCGCACTTTTGTCTGTTTCAGTATGTTAACTGTTTTATGCGAGGAAAAACTTTAATTTTAGTTTTTCTCACATAATAATACATAACAACTCATATATTTTAATACAATTATATTATAACTTTTATTATTATTATTTTAATATTTTTTTATATTATTTAATTACAGTTATACTTTTTATTATATATATTTATTTCAAAATTTATTCAATAAGAGTTATATATAACTTTTAAAATTGTTAAATTATATATATATATATATATTTCAATTTCTTTTAGTTTAAAATGTTAATAATTTTTTATAACTGGAATATAATTATTATTTTTGGTCATAGCCACACAAGTAAAGTTGGGTGAGTGCGCTGCTACCCATTGTATGAAGGGACACCCAATTTTGTCCGTAACTATAGACCAATTATGTAAGGTTTAAGTGTGACTAAAGCCTAAAACACCTAAAATATTTATTGTATTTTAAAAGTGTTTCGCGAGTTTCAATTGTGATTAATGTGACAAATTCAAAAGAAAAAAAAAAAACAAAATTTGGGAATAATTTAAAATAATAAATTATAAGATGATTTTTTTTTCAGTACCATTCTTTAAAAGGAATACAGTTTTCTATATATATATATATATGCTTTCGTTGTTTGATAGAAAACATGACCATAATTAAAAGTACCTGTATAAAAAATAATTATATAGTTTTTTAAATTTTATCGTTATAGAATTATTTATATTTTATTTTTTGAAATCATAATTTAATATATAAAAATTGCTCCAATACTAATAATTTAGAAGTCACACCAACAGTAACTTTTTGATTAAACTGTTTTACACGTGAAAATAAAAAAACAGGCACACATTCCACGCTTGAGTAGAGGAGACAGTGGACAAAAACCTATCTTCTTTTGTGAGAGTTACGTACGACAAGCATTTGCATGTTAGGTTTAAGGTAGCAATCACACTTACTGTGTTTGATATTTTAATATAATTTATGAGTTTAAACTTATATTTCATCACTCGAAAGATTTCAATTTTTATTGATTATTAACAAAAATATCTTAACACGGTTATATTAATATTAACGAATGTTAGACAAATAATTTATTATAAAAAAATTACTTTTTACTTATGTACTCGAACATTAATTACTTTTTTTTTATAGTTTTCTATGACTCTATCTCAATAATAAATTATGATAAATTGCTCTAATATTAATTATGTAATTATTATGAGGTGATAGCGGCCCGATAGCGGGTGGCACGATAGGTCCAACAAATCTCAATCCCATAAAACCGGCTCAATGAGGTGAGATTTGCACCCACTTATATACTATGAAAGGCTATAATATCTAGTCGATGTGGGATCTTCAATATATATGTTTAACACATCTAAAATATAACTCTCTTATTGACCCATTTATCTCACCACTCATAACCTAGAATACGAATACATCATATCTTCCATTATGTTTTCACAAACTGAATTTCAAAATAAATTATTTATCGACAAAAATTTCGAACCAGGGTATCATTTTCCTTCTGAAAGTCCACCAAAAAAACAATCCATAAAAGGACAACCACCAGAGAACATGAACTTGGTTAAGGGTTGATCTACAAAGGAATTGAAAAAGAAATTCTAACATAAACCAAATGAATATAAAAAATAATAGAGTATAAAACATAAACACAATAATGGAATTAGGAATTAGCTTAAATTTCACAAGGTGCAGTGTTAAGATGAAAAGATCACAATTACAAACACATCTTTAATAATATTTTTTTATTTTAAAAAAATATTTTTATTTTTTATTATAATGAAAAGAAAATGGACATGGATGCATTCACCAATTTTATTTAGATATTGTTCTCGAACGGGATTGAAATCAAGAGAACGATTGTCTTCCTTCTCGGTTGGTTGATTTACCTTTCCTTCCTTCTACCTAAATGATATCCTCATACTCATTTAGTCTTTTTGCTTCTCGTCTTCATGAATTCCGAACTCGGATGATACCTACAAAAGATACTCTGACACTCAGGTAAAATTTCGGTGTTCGACCCTCAATATTCTTAGTACTGAATAATGACATACTTGATTTTTGGAATTTGTGTCTATTTATATGATTATCATAAATATTTTGTTATTGAACCTGATTAAGAATTTAAATTATGATTAAAAATGTATTACTTAATGATTGATCATTAAATAGTCTCGATAATCCTTTTTGAATGTGAAGGTTTCGATCGAGAGTTTAATCTCCTCCCAATCATACAAACCAGACCGATACAGATATAATAAATTTATCTACAATACATGTTGTAGCAGATTGAAAAAACTAATATAGATAACTATTATTTATAGAACAAATAACCATAATTAAAAGTACCTGTATAATACTTCAATAAAAAGTAATTATATAACTTTTCAATTTTATTCTTATAAAATTATTTATATTTTATCTTTTGAAATCATAATTTAATATATAAAAATTGCAAATCCACACATAATTTCCTCTAATATTAATAAATCCAGAAGTCACACCAACAATTTCATTAAATTGTTTTACACTTAAAAAAAACAGGCACACTTTCCACGTGGACACTGGACAAAAAAACCTATCTTCTTTCATGAGAGTTACGACAATTGCATGTTAGGTTAGGTACCAATTACTGTTTGATGTTTTAATATAATTTATGAGTTTTGACTTATATTTCATCACTGAAAATATTTTTAAAAATGATTTTTAAATGTGATTTTAGTATTAATTATTACAAAAATAAATATACTAACACGGTCAGTACGAAAAAATTATTAAACTTAAAAATAAATAGTTGTTGTAGAGACTAACTTTAAAATAATTTTAAAAACTTAAAACAATTATTAATTTCTAAATTAATATTTAAATAACTATCAAATTTTAGCTATCAATTATTTATATTTTAAATTTAGTAATAAAAATTTTAATACCTAATTAAATATCAATTTAAAAACTATTTATCTATTAATGAATGTTTGACAAATAATTTATCATAATAAATTTACTTTTATATATATATATATATATATATAGTTAAATATTAATTGCTTTCCTATAATCTTATTTTTAATTAAAACTAATTTTACAAAGGAAGAAAAATAAAATGAAATTTATAATCATGGAGTCAAACATATAATTATGTACTGATTGGAAAGACAAGTCAAAGTTGGAATGAGAGGAACAGAAGAAAGGAGTGGGTGGAACAGAAAAATGAGAACGATGAAATTTTGCATAGAAATTGAATATTAATTTTCAATTTGTTTTTAAATTTAAAACCTTACGTAAATATTTCAATAAAATACTATAATAAGTTCAAATGTACTATTTAAATAAAGAAATTAATTAAACATAGCACGACAAATTAAACTTATTGTGGAAACACAACAGCTAAGCGATGTCTCCATCTCCAATTTTTTATGATGATACAAATTATTTATTGTATAGGTTTCAGTATTTAATTTTTCTCGATCGAGATGAGTAAGTCCATTAAACTTATTCTGAGACTAACAAATTTAAATAGTATTAAGTATTAAGTAATATGATTTTAATTATGATCTAAACATTAATTCGATTTAATAATAATGAATTTATGATAATTACATAAATAGTGATAAGTTTTGAGAAAATGTACGTCATTATTGTATATTTGAAAATCAAGAATTTATTTGAGTGTGAGAGTACTTTTTGTAAGTATCATTCCGATTAAAAGCTTGCAAAGAATGGGAGGCTAGTGAAGGAGAAGTGGCGAGAGTGATTTAAGGAGAAGCAATCGATTAGTGAAATAAAAAATAAAAGACACTGAATGATCGATCAAAGAATGAGATAATAGTTGTCTCAGTCCCTTTCTACATGAGAACATTTATAATTAAAGAATTAATAATTATAATCATTATTCAAATAAAAAATTATTAAAATTATAAAAAGTATGTACTAACAAATTGTGAAAAATATACTTTTTTTTAAAAATAATTTTTATAATGTTATAGTTACTGCACAACAATATTTGTAATTTTTTTTTATCATCACAATAACTACAACTCAATCTTGACATTGTCTTAGTTATCCACATAACTGAATGAATAAAAATTGATTGTATATATAAGGTAAAATCAGTAAAAAGAAGTTACAATTTATTAAGATTGATCAAAACATCTAAACGAAAATTAAATATTACATCGATCATTTACCACAAAAAAAAAGACTTTTATTCATTTTGCAACTCTAATTGAAGAAGTGGATGAATAATGGGCCACTTAGTTTATCCTTAATGCATTATGATATCACTGGCCCTGCTCCTAATATTACTTGTTAGGGTATTTTTTTCCTCACTCCTACATTTTTCTTTTGCACCCCTATATTTTTTAACATACCAAAACTAGCCTTACTATTTTTATTTGAGAATGCATCTTTGATTTATAGAGTTTCGAAAATTGGATTCTATGATGGATTGATGGGTCCGAAATGTATTTTTTATTTATGAATTAGTGAATTTAAAATTTATTTTTTGATTTATGAATTAGTATATTTTAAATGTCTTTCTTGATTTATGAATTGGTGAATCTAGAATGTATTTTTTTATTTTTGATATTTGATTGTGATTTTCAATAATTTATTAGAATTTTATGATAATTTGTAAAAGTATAAACAAGACTTATTAAAAACCATAAACATTTATCCAATGATTAAAGTTTAGTCTTGTGTATTATGAGAGGTTGTAATAGAAATTTATACCCATACATCACATTTTTTTTTACTCGGGTGATCTTATACGTATACAAGTTATCACACGTTACTATACGAGGAATTAAATGTATAATATTTTCTTCAGTATGAACGGGTATAAATTACTCTTATATTTCATTTTGATATTGGTAATTCAATATACTTTCAAAAGTTCACATTTATTTCTTGAATTTTTAGATTTTTTACATGGATTTTTTTTTAAAAAAACTTAGAAAGTGATCTTTATAATTGTTTTTTAATAAAATAATTTAAATATACTAGTTTGTTAAAAATAATTTATTGTATTAATTTTTCTTATCTTAATATTTGGATTACGCAAGAATTTCTCCATCCAGTTTTATTTACAAAAATAACAACCAAATATTTTAATTTACATAAAATATTAAACATGTATATTTATTTATTTCGATTACTTATATCTTTCATTTATTTATTATTTTCTTTGGTAAATAAATCATTTTTTCTTCTTGAAAATGTAACAACAAAAATAAAGTATATTTTCGGTCTCATTAAAATCTTTCAAATTCAGTTTCATTCTTCATTTTTTTTATCATATTTTCATCTTTAATTTGAAAAAGAAACATTTTAGCTGTTAAATAATAGTTAACATTTAGTGGCGGTTATAAACACTAAAATTTACACTTTAACATCAAGTATAGAAAGTATTCTCAAACTATAAAAACAAGCACATACAACATATAAAAAAGTAAAATTGAATTCGAAAAAGTTAATTAGAACTTAATTTTTATGCTTATTAATTACATGGAAAAAATATTTATCATGTACAACTAATTTATAAAATAATAGGTAACAGTATATTAAAATGAAATATTATTTTTACAATTGAATTAATATTTTTTTTCAAAAGAGGATCGTAAGTTAAGTCGGTTTGGTTTATTTCAGAACACAGAAGAAGTAATTAGGAGTTAAAAACATCATCAGATTTGGTTCTTCGGAATTGAGGGTGTTGTTGTAAGCGCACGTTTGCGTTTCATAGCTTTTTCATTTTGATTTTGGATGGATAAAGGTGAAGGTGCCAAAGCATTAGCGACCTCTTTGCAGAACCTCGATTTGAATCTCCCATCCAACGTCAAATCCAAGTCCTCCATCGCAATCGCCCACCCTCAATTTCCCGGTATTTTCTCAAACTTCAATAAGCTTTTCTATGAAATGGGGTGTTATGTTTATGTTTAGGTTTTGTTCAAGCTTTCACCTTTCAGAGCCCCATGATCATTCTTGCACTTGCTCTGTTTTGGGGTTCAATTGAATTTCAAAGACCGTGGTTCTTTGTTTCTGGGGTAATTTTAAGTAGAAAGTTCAAAGCATTTGGGAGTTTTATTGTGATTGATTTCTTTTTAGACGATGTTACCTGTTTTTGTGGCAAGTGCACATTGTTTAATTAGGTTTTGATCTTTGACTCTGTGTTTGTATGGCCTGATTATGCCGAAGTATGGAATTTCAGTTTGAGCTTTGCATTTGACTAGAATGATGAAAGCATGTTTTCTTTGAAAGAGACACTAGGTGGGTGTTAGCTGGGAGAGGTTCGGGTTTTTTAAATGAGGACTTGAGAGTTTAAATGTTGGTGGTTTGCATCGATTCTTTTTTGCATAAGCATATGCCACAGAAAAAGGGATTGACAAAGTTTTGAGAAATTTTTGTGCAGGATTTCTATCTAAGAAGACAAAGCCTCCGAGTTTAGTCAGCCTTTGCGTTGGAGTTATTGGAAGGCATTTGGAAGATATCATTGTAGATTTGAGTGAGATTGCTGTCAACTTGCCAGCTGATATAAAGGTGGGGGTTACTGGAAAATGAATCTTTTTTCTTCAAATCTTTTAATAGGTCATTTTTATCCTAATGCTCATACATGTGTAAAGTTATGGTGTGCTCAATGCAAATGTGTACAAATCTTTGTTTATGTTGTGTATTCCACATAAAAATAAAAAAAAAAAAAACTTTTATCATGGATGGTGTACATTATACATACATACCAATAAATAATTTATTTACACTTAATGACAGATAGCGGTGGCAGCTATTGCTAGAAGAAGAAAATTGCTGAATGATGATGTCCTGATCGCATTAGCTGATACTTCCTGGGAAATCCTTGATGTCTCTGGCTCAGATGTCTCTGATTCTGGCTTGATAAAAGCAGCTGAAGTATGTAGATTCATTAAAGCTCTGGATATAAGGTATAGAATTATAACCATTTCTAACATGTGCTAGAAAAAAAAAACCCATTAATTTTCATAATATTTAGTCGTTTCATGTATATTCCAAATTCATGAGAATTTCATGGAATATGCTCTAGCTTCTAGTCTTAACTCTTAAGCTAATTTGATGCTCCAAGAACATGTGATATGTCCCATGCAATAGACCAGCTGACAGGCACATTTTTGAGAAAATATTTTGCTGTTTGAACTATATCATGAGTTGATTAGAAGTTGGTGATCACTACTGATTGACTTTCCTGCTCAGACCTTCCTCTTTCATTGTAAATTTAAATGTATTTCATGGTTTTACTGTACTGGATGTGATGATTATTAATTATATTTGCCTTTATTTGGTCCATCAACAACTTGCTTGAAATTTGAATGTCACATTATTGATGTCTAGCATGCTAAAAAATATTTGAGGTTTCGTTGTGTTTTTTTATATTATACTTCTCTCTCTTTCAGAATCACTTGATATATTGAGACTATTTGCAGCCGATGCACCAAAATTACTGCTAATGGTATATCTGAGCTTGTGAAGCACTGCCATTTGTTGGAGACATTGAGATGCGGGTACATATCTTGTGTTGTGCATTTTAAGTATTGTTTCTTTGTTAATGCAATTTCTTCAATGTTGTTTCAAGTATTTCGTTTCTCATTAAAGACAATTGCTTCAATGGGGCTTTTAGGTACCATGTTCTTGTTATACTTTTGTAGTTAGGATCTGTAGATTGAGTTCGCGTATAAAGATGAACAAAGCATATTACTTAATATTTTATAAAGCCGAAATTTGGCTTTAATGTTGGTCTATTTTCATGAAGGAAATGTTATTTGAATCTTGGGATTTGTAGGTATTGGGAAAGTTAAGGTTATTCTAGTTGTTTTCATCTTTTATTATAGAAAACAAATTAACTTAACAAGGTAAAAAATATGTAGTTTTAAAATTGTTTAGGGTGCTTTTTCTTTCTTTCATGATGACACTTGTTGCGTAATGATTTTCATATAATCATAAATTATAATCACATTGGATACAAGAATATGTGGAGTAGGATTACAGAGGCGATGAATCATTATTAATATTGCAGAGGGTGTTCAAGGAGTGACAACACTGCAAGGAGATGCTTGGGTATATTTAAACCAAGGTTTGATGATTATGTGGAGGAGGATTCTTGGGAGGAGCTGTATACAAAAGAAATTGCTAATGGTGCACAATCACTCAGGTGGCTCGTATGGGTATGACCTTCAAACTTCTGCCTGGATTATAATTTTGGTAACTGAATGTGGTTTTTTCCCCTTTCTGAAGTCCATAAAATCCTGTATTCTTACTTAGTGTGATGGATAAGGCTACTTTGGTTCTCATTGCATATGGAAAATCAAAGTTGCCATGTTTTTTCCTGCCTAAGATTTCTTATTTTATTTGATATGCAGCCAAACATTGATAAAATTTCTTTAGAGGACTTTTCTACTGAGTGCCCACGTGTTGTTGTAAATCCTAAGTCATCACCCTTTGGGTTCATGGGAACTGAAGTTCCTGGGGAAGCATTGCAAAATATCATATTGGATGATGAAGTTGTCAAGGATATTGATCCCAGAACATGGACATTACGTGGGTTTGCTTTGAAACATATCTCTCCATCTTCTTCAAGCTCCACTGAATTATCAGTAGCAGAAAAATTCAGACTTGCATTTGTGGAAAGGGACAATCGATTAGCTCCGAAGAGAGCTAAAAATGCGCGGCAACATCAGCGTCGCGCGGTGCGGGAACTGATGCTGATGAGCACGAGAGCCAAGGCAATGGTCTTGGCCTCACAAGTAAGCAAATCTCTTCATGGCTGAAGCGCATAGAGTAGAATTCATCACATGCATTTTTCAGCTGCACCAAAATGTACTGATAACTTCTGTGTATAGTAAGAGGCTTTGGTCAGACAGATTTTTGAATCTTAAGATATCTCTTATTACAATTCTGAAAGACCAGGCTTTCATTTTGTTGTGCCTTGTTTGAGGTTCTCACCAAGTGGAAAATTGTTCAGTTGCACTTGCCCATTTCATAGAAGAAACATGATTACATATTGCTCCCTTTATTGTGGAAATGTAAAACTAATATTCAAATATCATTGCTTTGGAAGAAACTCTTGATTCAAAACGGGTAAAGGAGGTGCATTGTATTTGGCCAAAAGTCATTGTTATGGTGCTGCTGCAAAGAGGGGCATTGTTTAGTGGAATGGTGTGATGCATGGCTATTCCTTGCTAAAGTTGCTTATAATCTTAACTATGAGACTCATACACTTTTCTTAAATGGTGTCTGTGTCAGACACACTATCGGATATCAACACTTGTATGATACTCGTCGTATCGGACAACACTTGTATGATACTCGTATCGGACATCGACACTTGTACGATACTCGTAAATTTTTTTGAGTATCAAAATATAAATTGATTGTTATGAAAAAAGTTGATTAAAAAAAGGTCTGGTGGTGCTAGTTTATGAGCTTGGGATTTTTTTATTGAGCACATACTTCCATGCGTTGAAGACTATTTAATCTCATATAAATGCCAAACATGATCCTCCTCTTGCAAGGCATATATTTAAATTTCTACACATCTAGAAGAATATGGCCCTTGAATTCACATCCACACATTTTAATACTCAATTATTATTATTATTATTTCGTTAATTGTATTATGTAAGTTTTTTTACAAATTAGTTAAATTTTAAATTTTCACATATTTTACCATCCAATGTTTTCTCCACATAGTTACAGTTAAGTTTCTCAAATTTTATACATTTTACCATCGTGTTTTCTCCACATAGTTACAGTTAAGTTTCTCAAATTTTATACATTTTACCATCGTGTTGATGATAAACAGATTTTTTTTTCTTCTACAAATTTATGATCAAAACAACGTATTTTATAGGGACACATTGACCAATTATTACACATTTATATTGTCGGTAAAACATGTAAAATTTAAAATAAATAAAAAATGTTTTATAAGACAAACAACTTATACATTGCTCATGTTAGATTACATAGATTGTGAACTCTTTTATGCACGTTAGAATAGTTTATAAAATCAAAGAAAATGTTGATTGTGAATGACAAAACTCATTTTCCCTAACAAAATTATTCATCTTCAAACACATTTCTTTGTATTTTTAATTTATAATTTTACAAGAGCGATGTTACATATCATTTTTAATTTTTTTATTTATCATTCTAATATAAAATATAGTATTTAGTTCCGAACAATTAGTACTTTTTTTTAAACCTTACAAAATTAAACCGAAAATGTAATAATTAAATAACAATATAATAATGTGGATGGTTTTGAAGTGAGTTCTGAGTTGGGTCGAGTTGCCATAACACAATCACACACACGGCGGCGCGGGAATAGAATCGAAGCAAAAGTAAACAGAGAAATGTGGAAGCGAGCGGTGGTGGGCGCCGTGGGTGCTCTCCGGCGGCCGTTTTCGTCGGAAGGTGGCGGCATCTCCTCCGCCGTGAACTCGATGCTTCTCCGCTCCCTCAAGGATCACTATCTAGAAGTCTCCAAAATGAACATGCCCCCTGTACGTTCTCTCTCTCTCTGTCTGTTAGGGTTTTACTTTAGGGTTTAGACATTGGCTCACGTGACAGTGGCACGTGCCTCGCAGAAAGTGAGTCCTCCGTCGCCGTTCTCCATCGTGAAGGGAGCTCTGGACTCGCATGGTCCGGTTCTGAAGCGCAGCTACGGCGAGGAAGAGGTGAGCGTGTACGTCATGCGGTTGTCCGCCCCCGAGGACGATGATTCTGCCATGGACCAGCTCTTCATCCATGTCGACGTCTCCAAACCCTCGCAGAAGGAATCGTTGATTTTCCTCTGCGGTTTGTACGAGGATGCTCTGGGCATTCACTCTGTTTCCATGAGGCCTAAGCACCAAGACTCCGGCTACCTCCTCATCCCTTCGCAATACACTGGCCCTGTTTTCGCGTCAGTATTCATCTCTCCGTTTTTCTTTCCTCTCAATGTTGTTTAGGGTTTATGTTTGTGTAGGTTTGGAGATTGGGAGTTATTGTCATTGCAACCCCTAGAGTATGTAAACCTAAAACTATTAGGTGGAGAAAAAGACATGAAAAACACTATTAGAGATTCCACAATTGCTAGTGTGATATGATTGATTGTATGATTTAAGAGGAGAGTTAGCTTTTGAAATTGAGTCATGTGAAAATTCAAATTTGAAGATGGCATTAGGCTTTTAATGGTCTTATTAGCTCAATTTGTTATATCAAATCGCCTAGAACATATCAAGTCTTGTAAATTTCACACTATGTTTAGTGTTCTGGGTGAGAGATGTTTTGGAGATCTTGCACTGATGAGTGACATGACTTATGTAGTAAATATATAATTGAGGAGTCCATGAACAAACTTTTGGAGTTAAGTTAAATCCGAATTTAAAATCGAAGATGATCGAGTTCTATTAGCCATAAGATGTAAATACTAGGAAGAAGCTTTTAATTATTTTTTGAAGGTGTAAGGAATATTGGATTAGAGGAATGGACTTAAAGTAGAATAGCCCTCCACTCAGCTGCACCCTTCCTCTATTGCTGGAAGCAACAGAATTGTGCCAAATTGGCTATTGTTTTTAAAATTAGTAACTATTGTTGAAATCATTTCTACCATGCGAGTTCCTTCATTCCATTTTGAAGCTTGATGTGAGTTTTTAATTAAGGTCCATGTCCATGTCAATGTTATATGTGATTCATTTTGATATTTCTACCCAGTGAGAAAAATATAGGCTGGGCTGAGGAGAAGGTATTGCGGAATTGTGTTTTGCATTTTGGGGGACAAAAAGTTATTAATTTGTTGGAACATATGATCACAGTGTGTTGTTCTAGAGTACCCGTTTTATTGTTTTATCATGTACCTGTTAATTTTTCTCTTTGCAATTCTCATGTTTTCAAGCGTGGAAACTGGAAATGCCATGGACTTTTTTTGAGTTTTGACCAACTTTCTGTAAATTGACAGGGAACTAGATGATAAGATGAGAGATGCGTTTCACACTTACATTGAGGAGCGAGGAGTGAACGAGTCTCTCTTTAAATTTCTTCAAGCGTGGCTATATGTGAAGGAACATCGAAACCTGATGCGGTGGTTCAAAACTATGGGCTTGTTCATTGATGGAGAGAAACCAGCTGCAGGAGCTTAATCCTCTGAGGTCATTTATTTTTGCAAACGGACTGATACAGTGAGCACAAGTAATGAATTCAAAACTTAAACCTTTTCAACTTAAAATACCTAGAGTTTCATGTTTGACTATTAGGTTTTCCCAGGATCAACATACCCACACAAGAACATAACTTTAAAGCGGCTGATAAATTTTGCCAATTAACTGTTTATAATGTGGTATGATTATGACAAATATACTATAAAATTTAAGATGAATTTTTTTAAAGTATCAAAATGCAATAGTTGATATTACATTTTAAAACCTTTTATGTGACATCTACTAGTTATAAAAATGATGTGTTGAATGATAAAATCAGCCGTAAGTTTATAATAAAATTAATGTATGGTGAAAAGTAAAACACATAGTTTTCTGCATTTCTACTCCACTGAATCAGATTATATTATTCTTCATCAAAAATACTTTTTCTAATCTTTGCACTTTCTCGTATTTCTGCTTGAAATTGAGATTGTGGACCTGAACACAGTTTAGGGCCTCTTTTAAATGAACATGTTGTCTCATCATGAAGAGGTGTAGTTCCAAAATCATCACTCTAAAATGATTAAAGCCAGCAAACACAAGCATTATTGGCGTTTCAGGTTTATGTTCGTTGAGGTAATATCATAATAGATCAGTATCATGTTAGTAAATTGGGTTATTTGAAATACTTTATTTTAAAATTATATATTATAAATATATATAAAGTCTTTTAATTGTGACTTAACCAAAGTTATATGTCAGTCATGTTATTAAATGAGATGATTTCAATCTTTTGGTTGTAACTTAACCGAAGTCATATGCCATCTGTGTTATAAAATGCAATGATTTCAATCTTATTTATATATTGTTAAACATTAATGAGGTTAGATTTGAATTCAAATAAATAATTGTATTGAAATTTAACATTGAAGTAGAAAGAATTTGAGACACTAGTTTAAAGAGTTTGGTTTATATATATATCATTAAATTTTATATTATTATAATATCTTGATTTTTCTTTTTTATGTAAAATTGAGAATATGAATGTTTTTAAATTTTAGGGTTTAGGGTTTAGGGTTTAGGGTTTAGGGTTTAGGGTTTAGGGTTTAGGGTTTAAATAATATCAGTTTTTTTATTATAATATATTTTAATAAATCAAAATCACAAACCTAATAATTTTTAATAGGATCTGAACCTACACTTTTTTTATTAAAATAGATTTTTTTATAAGTATTTATAGTAAAGAAGTCAGATGAAGGGTTCTTGTTAAACTTGGTTACCTATCTCGATTCATAGTTGAAATATCTTATTAACAAAGGTGTAGTTGATTAAGCTGAGTTACATCTTTAACCTGCTGCATGCGCTTTGCCCTAGTGCTTTCTTTCCTTCTCGGCTATTCAGCTTAAGAACAATACTAAAACAGAATTTTTTTTAAAATTATTTGATTGTTAAATTGATGTTATATACATAGAATGTGATATGGTGGAAACCAAGTGTAAAATTTAATTACCTTTACTATATTTTTTTTATAGAATATGAATTTAATTAGCCCAACCGAGATATTAACTTAATTATAATTTTACATAATTTAAGACCCTTTTATATATCTATATATGTGTGTGTTAACGTGCATATATAACATACTAGATAACGTTATCTATCAAATTTTTTTTCAACAAAATTATATGGATGAAGAACTTAAACTTCAAATTAACTTTAAAAAATTGACAACATTCCATATAAAAAAAACTGTGCTTTATGGATTAAAAAATAATTCTCTTATCAAATATGTTGTAAAAAAATGAACAAAGTCCTTTTTAGAAAAAATAATCAATTTAGTTCTTGAAATGGTACATAATTATCATATTAGGTCTTGAATAAACACATACATAAATTTTTAAATTTTCTTTTAATCCAGTTATTATTATTTAGTTCCTGATCCAGAGATCAAAATGATTTTTTTTGGTCAAATTTCCTACTTTAAATAAGAAACTAAGTATTTTGTATTTTAAAAAAAAATTAACTAATAAGACATTTTCTTTCCATTGTAGGAGATGAATATGATTACTAAAATAAAATGTTTTCAATTTAAATTTTAAAAAAAAAAAAATTAAATAAAAAAATGGATCATTGTATAATTCATCCAATAATAAGCACTATAAAAACCAATCACCGCCCTTAGGACATTCTTTTATGTTTAACAGAAAAAAGAAGAGAGAAAACCTCCTGAACAACTGAGGCTTTGAACAATGAAATCAAAGGAAAAATAAAGCAACACTTTGTATGAATTGAAACTCTGAACTTTTAATGAAACCAAGGAACTTGATTTGGCCATTGAAACTCTGTAGGGTTGGTGCTTTGTGCAGGTATTTGAAAACTGGTTCCAGTTCCAACTGTTGATAACAAGTTCATGTTTGTTTCAGCATTGTTATTTGCCTGCACCACTTTAAGCTTGTGACAGGTAATCTGTGACTGAATCTGGGCAAGTTCAGTTTCTGTATTACGGATTTCTTCATATAATTTTGAGATAATCCCAACACATCCATAAACTGGGTCTTGAATCCTACATTGTGCTTCAAAGTACAAAGAATTTGCAGTTTGTTCACGTAAATAAGGTGGAATTTGCTGCAACATTCAAATCACATAGATTAACATAATTTAATTCACCTTAAAATCACATTCATATCATATATTTTAGCCGTTGACACGAACAAATTCTTGTTAGGACAGACTTTAAGTAACTCTGACATCAAGTAAACTTTAAACCTAACTCAATTTCATAAAACAGACCAACTTCTAAGATGAGATTTGTATCTATGAAATGCTCTAATATCTAATCGATGTAATATTTTAAAACAAAATATACTACTCACTTAAGTGAAGTACTAAATTTGATTAAATTAATGGATGCAATATGATGTAAATGTTGAGATTTATGTAGTGTGAATAGATCCTAATATATATATATATATATATATATATATATATATAAATATATATATAATCTAGTATGAAATATATACCTGAAGCATTTTTCCAACATTGCTGCCACCATAGATTTTATGAACAGAAGCAAATCTTTGAGGATCATTAGCAGGGAAATGTGGAGAGAAAATGCAATCTGAAGGGCATCTTCTTCTTTGATTCTTGCAAGCTGCACACCTACCAGATATCATCATATCAAATCTTGTAAAAGAAAAACAAATCAAACAAAAATATTTGCAATCCAACAAAGATTTTTTTCTATCTCTATGACACCATGAATAAGGATCTTACATAAGATTTTATGTTTTATTTGCACAGGATTTTACTTTTATTGTATTGTATGGAGAAAATCTTTAACGGCTATCTTTGCTGCAATAGGAAACTTTTTAAATTAAAATTTCTAAAAAAGAAATTCTTATAAATCAAGACAATCAGATTAATCACATTAAAATTAGAAGGGCACGTAAATTGTAACACATGCATCTGCAAAAACTTGCTAAAATAGTAACAGAGACCAAATTATCTTTTAATTATATTTTAGGTCACTCTTCTTTATCGAGTATGGATTTATTGGATGAGATGTGTTTTATTTTCATATATAAAAGTTAGATTACTCTAAAATGATTCTGTTTATTATTTTTTTATTGATAAAAAAATATTTTAAATTAGTGAATCTAAATGAAATCTATGACAAAAATAAAATACAAGTCAAATAAGTAAATAATTCTAATATTATTTTTGGATAGATCCATGATATAGAGACTAAGGCTAAAATCTAATAAGTATGCAGATTTTTACAATAAGATATCTAAGGATGATTACAAAGAGAATATATTTAGATAAAAAATAAAAGAAAATTGTTAAGAATCCAAAATTACAAATAAAAATTGCTAATTTTATCTATCATTAAAAACCTTAATGATTTATAATAAAGTTTCATATTTACTAAATGATATTTTTAACAAAAAATATTAGTAATAATCCAAGACTAAATTCGAATAAATTTGAATATCCAATACCGTGTCCACAACGATTTTCCTATCTTGGGATAAAGTTTAAAATTATGGTATTTAATTACATATGCCAAAGGTAATTAACATTCTTCTAATGCATTTATTTAATATAAATATACCTAAACTTCAAAGAAAAAATAACATTGATAAAACAAAACTCTATTTTGATGCTTTATTTGGGACAAGATTTATTCTTTTCTGTATGAGAGGATGAACATCTATCTTACCAAAGATATGGTGTTTTATTTGCGATAAGAGTACATGTAAAATGTTAATGACTAATTTTTTTCAATATTATAGTGAAAAGTTTAAAAAAATACACCATATATATATATATATATATAAACAAATGCTTCTAATTTTGTTTGTTAGCATTGTAGGATATCAAATAAATAATGTTTTTCATACTTATGAGCAAAGTCTTCAAATAAATAAAAAGGAAAATTCTTATTCCACCATCACTAAAAAAAAAATCTTAAAAAATAATTAATCACTATATTAACTAAATTAGATACTAATTTAGAGACTAAAAAGTATTCATATCTAAAGTTGTTTCTATTATTAATAAAAATTTATAAAATAGTTTCTAAATTTGTATCTAAATTAACTACATAAGTTTTAGGGACTAATATTTTAGATTTTTAACTGATCTCTAAAAGACTAATACAAATTAATTTAGAATATAAAGTAGTAAGTAAGTAAAATCTTGATAGCTAATGGTTAAATAATAATTTAGAAAACATTTTATAAATTTTTATTAATAATATAAACTATTTTAGATACCAATAGTTTTTTTAGTTTAAAAAATGGTATCTAATTTGATTAAATAGTAACTAATTATTTTGATTTCTAAAATTAGTTTCTATTTAATGATTTCTTTACCGTGTATATCAATTTGAACCTGTATCAAATTTGTCAGTAAAATTATATGAAATTGTTTATGTGAAATGATGAAAATGACCCTTAATAAAAAAAGAGTGTAGATAAAAACATACTTTTGAAATGCATTTCTGAATTTGAATTTTCGGAACACATTTCTGAATTTTGGAAATCCTTTTTTGAAATGTATTTCCAGTGTTCTCAATTTTCTTTTTCAAAATGTATTTTTTTAATTCCAAATTTACTTTTCTGGAATGAGATTTTGAAATTTTTTGCCTATTGAGTGCATATTATATATAGTATACATATATATATAGTGGTTTCAAAATAATTTTAAGTTAAAACTGTGTTTCAACCTAAATATGCTTAATCTAAGGTGTGATATTTTTTTTATACTGTGAATTCACACTTAAAATTCAAATGTATTGGAAAATATAATTGAGTTTACATTGATAACATATTATTTACACATATATATTATAACTATTTTAAAACATGCTAGAGTTTATAAGCACACACTGATTAAATAAAAAATAATTGGAAACATCACATATGTGCTATATTATTGTATTGAAGTAGATCTAATTATAACTACATTAATTAAGTTTTTTCATAAAATTTAGGGGGTTTTAATTTTTTTTTCTTTGAATTTTTTCTTGAAATGTTGCTATAAGTTCATAACATTTATTTTCAGTCATCACCCTCTAATTGTGTAAAAAAACATATTAAAAAATATATAATGTACATCAATACAATGGTATTATGATAATATGAATTTTGTCATGTCATCACAGTAGTAGAGTTTGAAAAAACTACATATTTAATAAATAATTTTAAAAAACAAATAGAAAACAATACATTAATAAAATCTAAAACAATTTGAATTTTTTCAACTTCATGGATATATGAAGAAATGATGTTTCTTTATGCACCCCATATATTGTACCTACACCACTATAGGGTTACTTTCCACCGAACTCTGGGCCCAAATCAGTGGCTCAAAGACTTTACGGGCTTGGGTGTCATCTGAGCCACAATTTCTTCCTTCAGCTCCATAGTTTCTACATGCACCTCCTTAAATACTTTTATTCGAAAACTACACTTCAGCAAAAGGTGTAGTGTTTTTTTTTACATTTCTAATTTCTATAATCAATAGACCTTCCAAATTTTAAAATTCAAAATACAAAATTGTAGTTCAAATTCTAAAATTTAAAAGGTATTTTCATACTTAAAAAATATATTTCGAATTCTAAAAGTCAAAATAAAATTATTTTTCAAATTTTCGAGTTTGAAAGGTATTTTTGATAATGAACTCTAAAATTAAAAATACAAAATTGCATTTGAAGTTTTAAAAGAATTTTAAAATATAAAAAAGGGAAAAACAGGTGTCAATAAAAAGATAAAAAATAGGAGAAAGTTGTGATTCCACCTTTTCTATTTTCTATGAAAGTGAGGAGGAAAAAATTGACCATCTGAGAAAATGAGAGCTATATAGTTTTGTTTATTGTAATAATTTATTTTACAAACTATTTCAATTATGACGATATTGATGCACCATACACACGCGTTTTAATTAGTTGAGTTGTTTCTGTTGTTTGCAATGCATGCACGTGCTTTTGAGTTCTTCCTTATGACAACGTTGTAAATTGTTGTCATTTTTTTATTACAGGTTTTAACTATTCTGTACGACATATTTTGACCATTTGTTATTCAAAATATTTTATTTAACCCACCCACCTACATTTTTGTATGAATTTGTCGTTAAAACATCATATCTCACACACATTCTATCTTCTTTCAAAAGATTTTTTTAACAATTTTACAATCTCCTTAAACTAAGAAGTGGTTGGCTAATAAATCTTCCTAAATTCTATTAATCAATAGAATAATCATCTTAAGTTATTGTTATGTTTGAATAGAACAAATATTTTTGACTTTTTTTTATTCCTTGACAAGTATATGTATTCACTTGTTAACGTTCATTTCTTTCTGTTTTAGCAGTATTTGTCAACTTACGACGTCACACACACAGTTTCTGTAGTTTTAGATGATCGAAGTTCAGTTTTGTTTTGACACTAAGTCCGAGTAAGAGGTAGTATTGTAAGGATCAATTATTGTATTTAAGGTATTATCCGTTTTGAATGTAGGTATTCCGTCACAATTTTATCCTTAAAAACCGCTTCGAAAGTAAAGTAAAAAATTGTATTTAAACTGTCATCTATATGGATTTTTAAATAATGTAAAAGTATATTGTTGGTGAAATATTTTAGAATGTGATTTTAAAATGAGTGATGTGAACAGATAGAAAAATAAGAAACTAAAATCCAACACGCTTTGGTACAAATGAAGCATTTGACCAACGTAAAATTTGACGTGTGAAGGCAACGCGTATCTGAACCTAAATTCATAAACAAATAAGGAACACACATTTTCTTATGTTTTGAGCCAACCAAACTTGACCATAGATTATATAAGTAGTGGTTTCACATTACAACATTCACAGTGTTAACTTGCATTGCATATTGCATTGTGTTGAAAAAATCTGGTTTATTATTCTCCATGGCTTTGTATCTCTCAAACCTCTTTGGATGCTTCTCCGAGTGCTCAACAGAATCTAAAAGATACATATGCGATGGCAATGTTTGTGTTCTCAAAAATCCAAAGAAAAACATCGCTAATCGACAAAAACTCTCCGACACCAACAAACAAAAGCAGAACCTTCGGAGTTCGTTTCGCAGTAGGTCCAAAAGATCTTCGTAGTTCATGCTTCTGCATGCCATAAACACACACAACAGGTTACGTTTTCTTGGTTGTGATTCGATGTTTGTTCTGTCTACAAATCTTAGATTCTTGCTTGAAGAGATTTCAACTTTGTCTCCAATATGATATCGTGATCAAATTAGATCTCAAATATGTGAAGTATATCAGCTAAATGTATACAATTTTTACAGTTTGTAGCTTAGAAGTTCTTAGAAGTTCTTGGAAGTTCTTGCTCTTGTGTATAGAATCAAAATAAGAGTTTTATCAATCATTTACGAGATATATGTTATAGATTCGAAGGATAAGTTGATTCATTAAAATTTTCGGTGTAAACTTTAATTTTAACTCAACTTCATAAAACCAGTTTATAAGATGAGATCCGATAACGACTGACACGATAGGTACAACAAACTCTTGTTAAAATAAACTTTAAATAACTATGATACCATATTAAAAGTGAATTTTAAGTCTAATTCAACATCATAAAATCAGTTAAAATGAGATTTGCACCCATTTGTAAAAAATAAAATATCATAATCTCAGATCTTTAACAGAAAGTAATATTCAAGAGAATTTGCACATGTTTAAGGGATTTTTATTAATTAATTATATAATAATGTAAAAGAGAGATAGTTTAATTTACCGATTTAATGCGTATAATTATAGAGAAACTTAAATTTTATTTATTAATGCAACTCCAAACTATTAAGATTTATGAAAAAGTTTCATACAGATAAATTTTTTGTTTAATTTCATATCTAAAATTCGTACTACATTATATATACAGTTGGATGGGATCTTGGATATTTTCGAGTTGTATTAGATTACATTTTTTTATTTATTAAACTCCATCTAACCCAATCTATAGTTATATTGGTTTGGGTCAATTAAATAATGTTTTGATATTTTTCAAGTTTTCAATTTCAATGTATTTTCTGTTAGATTTATTACATATTTTTTAAAAAATAGATTATATCATTTAATATTTCAAAATACATATTTAATTAATAAAATAATAAAGTAAACACATAACTCATTATCTAACTCATAAGCTGACCCAATTAAAAAAAAATCTGACTAATAAATTTGAGTTGAATTAATTATCGATTATACAATTCAATAAAGATGTATATTAATAATATAGCAATATATAATATTATTCAATATTTTAAATTTTTAAAATACATTATATATTTAAAAAAAAATTATATTATTTAATAATTTTGATTGAATTTTAGATTAAACGTATAAAACTTGTTAACCAATCAATAAATTAATTTTGAATATTATTATTTTATAATTTTGAATATTTATTTCATTATTATTATTTATTATTTTGTTATTATTATATTATTATAATTTTATAAGTTTTAGGTTTAAAGTAAGAGTAGAATGATAATAGCATATGTCTTTGATGATGTTTCCATGCATGGAAGATGGGAGGCACCATTTCATCTTCATCTTCCATCAAAACACCAATCATGTTGCCTGCATCTACAACCATCAATCATCCCTTTTCTCTACATTCATTTTTACTACGATTCTGCATATATCATCACATCACATCATGTCATGGAATTAACCATCAACCCTACATGCATGCATGCATCATTCCACCCATTGAATAAGTTGGCCATGTTAGAAATGGTTTCAGCATTTGGACATGTATGCTATTTAATTAAATTCCCTTCATCTAAATTAATACCTTTCTCACTTTCAAAAGCATAAACATTCTATCACCTTTCTTCAAAAATTTGAATCTTCTACTAGTGTTGTATTGTTCAGTTGTGGTGTTATTTTACCTTCTATATGTAATACACATTAATTTTTAATTAGTTTATTTCTCACTATCCATCTAATAAGTATTATTTATTATTATTATTTAAGGATAGTATAGTAATAGAATTAAGAATATTGGATATAAAACAAAATTTGTAAATATATATATATATATAAATTACTTTATGTAATATATAATATCATGTATGTGCAACAAGATATATTTAAAAAGTTCTTATTTTGAACTGTCTAGTTATTTGGTTTAATTTTAATTAAAATATAAAAACATTATTTAGAAATTGTAATAGATATGCATTAAATATATGTTCATAAACTCTGATTTTGAACTATCTAACCACACAGGTTTTTTTAATCAAAGATTTTTTTAAAATAAAATTTCATATAAAGCTTATTAAATGATGTAGTATAAACATTAGACGCTCTTTATAACATGGAATAGTAGACGCTCTTTGCAAGTTAAGTTATGTGTTTTTATATATATACACAAATATACACTTATATAAAAATTATAAAAATAAAGATAGATTCTACTTTGACCGAATCTCCTAATTAAGTATTGAATATGAAATTTATAGATTTTTGTAGTAGACGCTTAAGATATGCTAAAGATATAATAATATTAAGAATTATTTTATAATTGAAGAAAAAAAATGTTTACAATCAAGAAGATGAAGTTGCAATTAAATAATCCAAAGAATGACAAAACTAATACAACCTACATTCTTCATATCAAGAAAGCAGTAGATATACTTTTTTATTATTTCTATATTTATATTTATATAAGTAATGAAAATCAAATATAAATATATTGGCTAAGACTTTTTCTTACTTTAATATTAGTTTTGATTTAATAAAAAAATAGAACTTAATAGTTCTTAAAAAATAAGTATAGAATTAAAGGAAAAATAATATATAAAAGTGTTGGAATTTAATTACATGTAATGAAACTCTTATGTATCTTTCAATCACTTGTTCATATTAATTTTCATCTATCTTGTTAAAATATTGATACCAATCATCAATTTGTCAAATATTCAGTGAAAGAACTTGTTTTGTGAGTAATAATATATAACAATCAATAAGCTAAATCTCATTCCTCTTAATTCAATGCATTAGATGATTCCATTTATATCAACCTTGGATTTTACCTCTAAAAATAAGTAATAATGAGTGATATTTATGAGAGCTTCTTTCAAACTCCTTCAACCCTAGGTTCTTCCATATACTTTCTAAATTCTATAGTTATGTTTAAATTAAATAATTTTCGAATACAGATTAATTTTCCTTGAGCAGATATTCAAAATTTAGATTTTCTTAAATTCCTTTTATAAGCTCAATAAATTTGACCAGAGGATTTTAGATCAAAAGTTTTCTCAATCTTTTCACTTTGAGAAAAACAGAGAAAAAAAATTATCCGCAAAGAATAAATAAAATGAAATGAGACACTTCAGAGGTGTCACAACCCTTATATAAACACTTTAAGAGTATCTCAACCCCTATACAATAAATGGTCAAGACCAACCTGTTCAACACCTGACCTCATACATTTATCTGACTCTACAAACCACCAAACTTAATCCTCAAAAGAATGGTAGACCACATCAAAATAATTCAGCATCTATTCTAATATGGTCCTTATAGTCAATTTTTAAACAAAATTGGACAAAAGACAATACAAACATAATATCCTCTAAACAACCGGAATCCAACAATAACATTTAGAAAACAAATTCTCTCTAAAAAAAAGTCCCACAAAAACCTACTCAAAAGTGAGTCCACTTTCTTCAAAAACAAACATATATTTTCATAGAATGGAGATGAATAAAAAATAAGAATGATATTATTACTTAATTAACCATCACATGAATCAAGTAGTTGGTCATAAAAGAAGTGCAATAAAGTGAAGAAAAGCTATCAAGTTTTGTGGTTACTTTGCAATGAATCCTCCCTCGTGAATTCTTGTTCTTTAACACACAGGCTGTGATTTGAGATTTTGTCTATGAACTAGCAAATTATCTTAAAAATTAAGGATAAATTATATTTTTTTCCTTTTATTTTATTTCTAGTTTTGGTTTGGATTTTTTATTTTTGAGAAATATTCATTTTTGGTAAAATTCGTTTCAATATGTTCCTTTTAAAAAAAATATCATTTTTAAGATGAGATTTTTAACTATTTTCTTTACTTATTCAAGATATGAAATTTGTCATATTAGATCTATTTATTATGAAAACTGTGAAATCTAATAAATGTGCAAACAAAAAAGATCATAAATGAAAATTTAAAATATTAGATCTTTTTGGTGTTTTGTTATTCATCCAACATTGTTTTCATGTGATTTTTATACTTTATAACCATTTTTTATTTGAATATTTGTTGGTTTTTATAGCTTTTATGTAGGCAACTATATATTATTAGAATTTTTATATTTCATTAAACTCTTTTTATAATTTTTTATAAAAAATAACAAAAAGTAAGGTTTTCTGCATTCTTATTCTGTAAATATTTTAATGTTCCACAACACATTAATAAGGAAATTATACTAAATATGAAAATTTCTAATAGTGATAATAAAATAAGTCTAACGTCTTAGTAAAAGGTTTAATGTATATAAATGTAAAAGTTAATTGTTTTGTCTTAAGAAAACTCACTAGATTTGAAGAAAAGGAAAATATTATATGATACAAGATATCAATAAAACTCAATTGAAAACAAAAACAAGTCTAACAAACTGTTTCCGCCAAAATAAATCATTGTATATGATATTTAAAAGGTTTTATATCATATTAATAGTACACCAAATATATATATATATATATATATATATATATATATATATATATATATATATATATATATAAACTCTAAACTATATATATGAGATTATATTTTGGTACTTGTTTAAAGATTGATCATTTATGATGGAACAATCAAAATATCATTGTTTTAGTAATATTTTAGCTAATCTGGAGATATAATTAATGTTCTTTCCACGTCATCTTGAACATTAAAATAATTAATTTTTAAATAACAACTTTTATCGTCTATAATTTTTTTTGAATATGCTAACATTATCAGCTATGCTTTGACAATAACTAAAAAGACAAAAAGTTTATAATCTATAAGTTTTCACGAGACTATAAAATGTGTAAAAGGTCAACTAAGACGCGTTGTCATAGGATGGATGACAAAAGATTTTACATAAATAGAGGGGGTAGACTAATGAGATCTTCTCACCTATTGCAAAACACTATTTAATAATGATTTTGATGTCTATTATTAACTAATATAATCTGATGTTGGAATAGTTAGATGTTAAGACAACTTTTATACATGAAATTGGAGGAGACCATCTACCCATGACATACTTGCTATATAGGGATGCAGACATTTTGTATGTATGTTTTTACATAGTTAGTAACTGGTTGAAAATCTAGTTTGCAATCAGCGGTGACTTTATCTACTACCCAGAGTATATCACATTCGCATGAGGATAAATGAGACAATGTGATTGAAAGGAACAATTGAATGAGTATTGTAAAAAATTATGTGATTATTTATTATGATAATCACAATACTATGAATCTAATTGCTCATTAAATCTTCCACGAAAGGATCAGAGACACATAGACATTAGACACACTTTGTGAAAGACTTTTTAAGAAAGGAGAATCACGTACATGTGTTGAAAAAATTCTTTCCAAGATCAAAGTTCAAATAATACTTGGAGCATTAATTTTTCAAAAAATTAAATAATCTTTCACTGCTTTGTAGCTGTTTTGTGACAGTGATTCATGCTCTCAAAATTATTTTCAAATAAAAATTACTTTTGAAAAGAAAAACACAAAGAAAGCTAGCCAAGTCCAAAAGTTTGCAACACGAAACCTGAGCAAGGTCCTTCCACGTCAATTTGTTATGCTTAGGTGCCATTATGATATATGAGCCACGAATCCTTGCAAATTTAACTTGAATTGGTTCAGTGTCCCCATATACCAAACTACTTTTGTACTCCAATTATGGCCTTCACCTACCATCATCGCTCAATATAAGGCCATTTTCTCAAAGCTTTTATTCATATACTTCCAAAACACCAAAGATCCACTTTAGGGGTGAGACAAGGATGGGAATAAGTAATGTGCAGGTCATCCATAGCTTCTGACCTAATTCATGAATCATTTTTGTTCAAAAACTTTATTCACATCTCTCTCTTTTCAACCACTTTTTCACCCACTTTATCTTTTCAAGATTGCTTCATGTTATTATTTTAAGTATGAAATAAATATTCAATTCATACACCATCAATAATCATGAAATAATATGTACTATAATAAATCTATGTCCCATTATCATTAAATATTGATATAAAATGTTCTGAAAGTTGTTTACAATGATTAAAACTAGCAATTTTAGAAAATTAAAACGGAATAAATTAAGAGACTTAATTTAGCTCATTCCATATAAATGAATCATCATCAATCTAGAACAACTTTTAATCAAACAAGCAAATTCAACCTCCATTTTTCCATGTTAGTGCTCGGTTTTATACTTGTAAATCATACTGTTTCTCAACCTAGAAATAAATTTACACGACACCAGAAAACCTAGTACAGAAGGGGTGCATGGTTTTGCTTAAATGTTGAAGCTGCAGAATCGGGTAAAACAGAGAAAAACAAGTTGAGGTTTTGCATTCGAGAAATGTACAGAATAATAGCAGCATTAAGAACTAAGTGATGCCTTCCCATCTATTCAGATAAACAAGTAATCATAATCGAATGAAATCAATATCTAGGCAACCGAATCTCAACCATCTGTAAAGAATGTACAAGGCATCATCAACAGGATTTTTCGCCCGCTAATTGAAAAATCTAAGCAACGCTCGATCATGAACGACTCCTAATGTTTCATAGGGTTTCAGCTCCTGGAAAGAACATAGACATGCAGCATTCACTCGGTAATCCTCATCTGGAAAAGATGAAAAGTAGTGAATTTGTCTTCTGGCAAATCCACTCAAATTTCTGAAACTAAGCAAACTCATTGGATTTACCTTATGCCAAATCCTTTTAAGAAAACCATGAGATCCCCAATATAAGCAGCATCCAAGGGAAAACAATCTTCCCAATTGGTTTCATCTCTTCCTAAAGTAGTAAAATGGTAGCCCTTTTCCTCATTTAACAAGGCCTTTGGGATCAAAATTGACGTCCAACGACAGGAGCCGAAATTCCATAATAAGTCAATCTTGTGGATACATCCACAACAGAAATACAATAACATGTCACAGTTGCAAAGCAAGGTCTGGTTGCTGAGAGTCAACCAGCACACCAGATGATTGTTTCGCAGGTGACCCAGGAGGTTGGAAACCAATGTTCAGGTCAGGAGGAAGTGTTTCCTGTTTCTGTCTTGGTTGACTGTGAGGTCGGATACCCCGCCAAGGTGGTATCTGAAATCTTGACAAGTCAGAAGCTGCTACTTGAGGGAAAGCCATAGGTCTGTTTGGAAACGGTGAAGCACCAACTGGTTGAATAGGTTGAGATTGGGGTACAAGTGCCTGAAATGGAAAATTGTTCTTCTCAGACTGGAATGGAGTTCCACCAGGAGAAAACTCTCCCCTAATTCGTGGGAAGGGCTGATGGAACTCTCGCGCTGGGTTGTACAATGAATCTGCAGAAATCTGATTTTTGGGTGAAGTAGAAATTTCAGGTCCTTGTTTAAAACCTGCTGCACCAACAGACATCCATGCACGGGCAGCTGCTGCTGAAGCATTGCTTGAATCCTCTCTACGTCCTGATGGAACTGATGGTGTCACTGGTGGGGTGTCAGCAGGGGAATGATTGGATGAACTAGAAGTCTGTTGTTTTTGTGTCTTTTCGGCTAACATCCTCATCAACTGAACTGGGTCACTAAGAGTCTGCTCCTGCCCATGGGTAACATAGGGAGATGATCTGCCTGGTTGATTTGATGTACTTTCGGATGATGCACCAGGCATCCGTCTGTTTAAACTAGTACCCCTTACTTTTCCATTGGGTAACTCTCCACTAACAACTCCGTTGGTGTCTGGCTGCTTGAAAGGCATAGAAGGTAAAATAGTCAAGTTACTAGGTATCATTTCTCTGGGCTTAGACGCTGCTGCAGGAGTATTACTTGTAAGCTTTGCAACTAGACTGGCATTTTTATGATCACTGGAGGGTAAAGAGTTTAATTCCACTTGTTTCAAACCCTTGTTCTCAGACTTGTTGAGGTTCCTAGTTTGGACATTGGGCTGCTGATAAAAGATATTGTCATGAGAATTGGGTCTTGGTATAGCAGAACCAAACAAAGATGATTTGCCATCTGATGTAAGCCCACTACTAGAACATACTGAAGGCTGTTTTCCCTCATGGATTGGTCCATTAACAGGATGTTCCATGGTGGATTCCACATTCTTACAATTTTTGTCAACCTTTATTAATTCAGCAGTAGACTGCAACTTAGTCCCCAAACTAGGTTGTTGCTGGGCAAGATTATCAAGCTTTAATACTGGTGTTGGAAGTGGTTCATACTCTCCAACCCAACCAGGACCAAATTTACAGCCAGGTGGGAGTGCATGCTGAATCCTCTGGGAAGCGATTTTCCAAGCTGTAGGTCCTAGAGTAGCAGCAAAACGAGCCAAACTCCTGGCATAGGAGTGTTCAGCTTGAAGTCCAACCTGGTACCAAAAATATACAACATTGATGCTTTAAAAAACATAAGAAAGCTTTATTCAAGGATTTGAATTCACTTCTTTTCTTTAGATACATACAGTAACTAGCTGCTTCACTTCACCCTCAAATGTCGTAAATACAGAATCCGATCTAGTAACTGGTGGATTGGGCATATTATAAGTTGAACGACGTTCCATATCTTGCATAGATGGTTTCCTTCCCGACTTGGAGAGCATACCCCTCCCTGAAACAATAAAGCAACAGTCTCAGAAGAGAATAGCTAGAAGATGACAGAAATATCCAACTGAAATTAAACAAAATTGAACAATGAAGGCATGAAAGGGCTTGATCTCTTCTGTGATACCTGATATGTAGTCTTCTGCTTTCTCTTGATTTGCATCAATCACGAAAGCATTCCCCTCCACAAGGCCATCAATATTACCAGGCCTTTCACAAACGATGCCTTGCATTGGATGGGATGTTGGCAACACATCTCCAATAGTAGCAAGAGTTGCACCTGAGGAAAAATCAGAGCCAACAGGTTCCTGTGAAGTATGACCAAATGGCTTCTTTGCTGGCTTCTTAACCAGGGAATTAGATCTAGTTTTTTGTTCAGACTTCAGCTCACTCTGTGAGCGATCCAAGTCAAACCGTAACTTTTCAAACTTTTTCCTTGCCAGTTCTTGTATCGATCTTGCCTGAAACAAATATAGGGATCATACAGCATGCACAACAAAATAGCTACTCGCAATCTTTTTTCAAGGGAAAACAGTAAATTCTATACCTGTTTGTGGTATATAGTCTCCGCTGCATTGTATTGCATTGCATTCGAGCAAATCAAAAACACATCACTCTGCATTCAACAATTGCATCCAAAATTTAATGTAATTAATACCGTAACATTTATTTGTCTTTCAAAATATCACTCAACCAGGAACACGTACAGTTTAAAACTGGTTTAGATGATAATAAAGGTTAGCCTAGTGCACAAGGTGCTTATCTGGATTTTGGGATGATTGATGCACACAACCTGACCCCAAGCAAACAGATTGTTTTCCAAAAATTTGAACTTAGAACAATCTTACTGTTGTGGTATCCTCCTTAGTTCAGATGATGGAGCAAACACATTCTTTTCTTGCATTTCTTAAACATCATTATGATAACAGGTTGTCTATACACAAAATTCATTTTCTTCTCCCACACCTTTTTATCATCTAAAATAGGGTTCAACCAGGAGTCATTAACAACAGACAAACTAACTAGGATAAATCCCCCCTACTGCCTATTAGCATCAACATATATTTTAATCTCCCATAGCCTCACTCATGGGTGACATTAGACATTTTTCCGGCTCTATGCACTAAGGTGCTGAACTGCAAAATTTTCACTAAATTAAGAAACTTTCATTTATTCATGCCAAAATAGACAAGCTACACTATGTCAATGCCTTAACCAAAACCCAATCTATCATTACATAGAAAATATACTCCTTTTGAGGAAATAAAAACCACAGTAATAAATTATGCTAAATTTCATACGATACCATTATTAGTTTACTCCTGCAAAAGTTTCCCACCAATATCAATCACAAACACAAATCGCTACTGCCAGCAACATCCCATTGTCAACAAAAGTGAGTAAAATCCTGACAGACTCTATTATACTGACAAGTAAGCCACTTAAATGTTTCCCCTCACCCCAATTGCAAGCAGCCTCGGGCTCTCAACTCACTTAATAATCAAATAGAAAAAACAATCAGAATCTCAGAAAGGAAAAGAAACCTCTCCTAACAGTTGACACATTTACACACCTCAAATTGTTCAAAGGTAGAATAGGATCCATTTGCCAACTTCTTCCTCACTGTGGCAAAGTCCATTGGATGCTCAATTACATCATGATAATCAGGAAGCTGCATTGAAACATAATTTGAGCTTTCAACTTAGATTGCCTTCCAAAAGAAAGATTAAAATTCGAAGGAAGAAAAGACCGCACACCTCTTCTGGATCAACCGGCTCCGCATACACACCATATGTGTCCTTCCTGACAATTCACCAAAAGACATCACATCAGCATGCACCACAACTCAAACCAAAAAGAGTGCAAGAAGAAAGAAACTGTTTATCGAAATCCCCTTACTTCTGAAGCTTGTCAAGGATCAACTCCAGGGTCCTCTTGTCAGGCAACGGAATCCCAGGTTGAATCCCAGGTGGAATCCCAGGTGGAAGCTTCGACGGAGTTCCTAAAACTAGAAACAGAACAGAACAAATGAACCCAGTTGAGAAACTTACAGTGGAGGATACGGTAACAAAAACATCGTCACACCCGTTTCAGTGTACAACAAGGTACACAAAGAAAAAGTGGGGAAATCCGAAATAAGAATTACATTACAACCGAAACCATAAATCCCTACACACACCTGAAGCTGAGTGGAGCCCTTTAGAATCCACTTTTCTGCCCTTTGCCTGTCACAAGAAACCACACACAATTAATAACGCAACCCAAAACTACAAAAAAGGCAAATACTGCGTTTATATAAGAAAATGATGCGATGGAGACAGAGACAGAGACAGAGACAGACAACAATGCGTCCTAGGTTATCTTATCTATAGTCATAGACAGGGAGAGAGAAAGAGGGTTAATAAAAATGAAAGAAAACACAATCAGAGAGAGTGTGCATGTGTGTGATAGTTTTGACAGTTGACGCGTTAGTTATCTCCCCCAAAATCCCGACACAGAGAGAGAAAGAGAAAGCCCTAGAGAGAGAAACATAATTCAATTATGGACCAATTGGTATCAAAAAATTCTGAGGTGGACACTGAACACACACTCTTCTCCCTAATCTCAAAATTTCCAGCACTTGTGCTCGTTACCTCACGCTCTTCTTCCTGCTCCTCCGCCTCCTCATTCCCCTCCTCCTCCTCTTCCTCCTCCTCCTCCCCCTCCTCCTCCTCCGCTTCCTCCGGCGCGTGCACCCCACGCGCCCCTGCATGACTCGGCGCGTCGTCCTCCTCGTCATCGTCCTCCTCCTCGTGGTTGTTGAGCTTCACCACGAGCTTGAGCTTCTTCTTCTCCCGCCTCCTCTCGTCCTCCTCCTCGTCCTCATCCTCCTCGTCAAGGTAGTCGTCGTAGTCGATGTTGTAGCGCACATTCCGGCGGCGGCGGCTCCGTCGGAGGTCTGGCTGGGAAGCCGCCGGAGATTGACCGGAGCGTCGAGCTAGATCTGTCTTGGAGGGACGCCCCTTCTTCTTCCTCCGCACGATCTGACCCATCATCTAATCTATGGCTGTTGTTGTTGGTGCTGCGTCTCTCTCTCTAAAACCCTGTTTCACTCTCTCTCTTCTCTTGCTTTGGAACACTCCATTATTTTCGAGGGTGCTTCTCTTGGCTTTTTTCGAGAGGCTCAGTCAGGTCCAACCCTGCCTGTCACCATCCGAACCTCAGCTTCGGTTCTTGGTGGGTGGGGTTTCTCACTTTCTCACTTCTACTATACTACTGTTTCTATCATTTCTTTCTCCCTGTTTATTGTGCTATTTATATAACACCATAATTAATAAATTAATTAATTAATCTTTCACATTTTTAGTAAAATATCTCTATCTCAGCAACACATTAATCTTTTTTAAATATTTTATTTTTAAATTTTGAATAACATAACTCCCTTTCTATGTCTTTAATGAATTAACAAAAAAATTAATTACATTCAACACAAAAACATATATAACCTATAAATATATATTAAAATATGCAAACATTTCAAAAATATCACAAGTAACTCAGCTAAAATTATTTTTTAAAGAAAACATTAAATAATTTATTTAATTTTTATGAAAAATATTAATTATCATTTTACTCAAAACATTGTCAGGTCCACGGAGTTGCAGATATTCATTAGTTATCTCATTTTTTTCATAAACTATATTGAAGAGTGGGTTGTCTCGAGATTCAATGTGTCATATTAACACAATTTTTCATCAAAATCCGCGTATAACTTTGAATACAGATAGACAACAACTTATATAAAAATAATTATTTTTTTTTGTTATTTCTTTAAAGTTTTAGAATAACATTTTTACAATTTAATGACATATTTTTATTTCAATAATTATTATTATAAAAATATTTCCAGTGAAAAAAAAATAGATATTATAGTATTAGTGTAGAAGGGATATAATTAAAATGATAGTTAAGTATTTTATTATTAAAGTGAAAAATGTATAAAAATAAAAATTAAAAATAGTTGTTTAAATTTCATTTTAAAATAATTTCAATTTTTTCTAAAAAAAAAAATCTTCTGTTTTCTCACTAAATTTTAATAATATATTTCATCATATGCAATCAAAGATTATCTTTGGACTCCTGACAATGAATATAGTAGAGATAAGTTCAATTTTACTCATTTTTCTCCTTGAGTGTTTTGAGTTTTTTTGTTTAGTTGGATAGATGTTATTTGCATGTGGTATCACATGATTAGTCAATGTTAGTTTAGAGTGCTAATGATGTGTTCATATAATTGATTAGAATTTTGTTATGTAGGTTAGACTATCAATGTTCTTTTTAGGAGTTGGGGCTCTATGTGAATACACATACTTCGAAAAACTAATTTTACCTTTTAATAGAATATTAGGTTAGATGATTTGAATGTGAAAGTGGCGTGGTCACAAAGTTTCAAATTTCTCTTGTAGGGTTTGTTGTTGAGTAAAATAAATGTTGATTGATTGAGATTGATTTTGAAAGTATAGAGACAGTAGATAGTTTGGTAATTTAAATGTTAATTATGGTGTTGAAAGGATTATTGAATGTTATTGAGTTGTGTTATGAATTGTTTAAAGTGTAAATAACAATGAAAGTTTTTGACTTATTTCAACAAGTGTATCAAATCATAAGTAATAATTTATTTTAAAAAAACGAATATTGAACTCATAAGAAACAATTTTCTTAAAATTTTAATGTGTAACATTCACTAAATATCGAAATATGTACAAAAGTTTAATTCATAATATATTGTCATTGTTTGAATAAAGTTTGCATGTAAATTAAATAAAACAAAGTAAAAGATTATAAGAATTCAATTAATATGATTGGGATTGAAGTTAATCCTTCTAACTCATCTATATTTTGGATAAATAAAAATATACAATATTCTTACTTAATTGATATTGATGCAACAAAAAAAGAAAAGATCATTCACATTGATTCATCAAATATGAAACTATTAAGATTATCTCTTAATTATTGATTCCTCAACTAGTTAGAAAACTTCTTATCATTAAGAATAGATGTTGTAAAGCATTCGGTATATTAAAATATGTTATCAGCATAATGTATCAAATATTTTCATTTAGGTCAAATCATTATAAATACTTCCCATTCAAATCCAATGATCTAATTCAAGACTAAAATTTCAAGCTTTAATCGTAAAATGAAAATACCAATATCAAATAGGAACAAAATATCATATATAAATATTACATGAATTCATTAGAGTTTGAAAATATTACATTCAATCTCAAAAGAAAAGAATTAGCCATTCATGGTAGTCATTACATGCACCAAAAGATGATGAAAAAGCAAGAGAAAATAAATTCATAGCGTTTCTCCTTGACGACTACTTCCTAGGGTTTCCTTCTAGTCTCCTTTGTTTTACCATGCCTTCGTATTTAACCTAATTTGGGTTTGGATTTTGTGACATCTTGCTTAAGCGAGATCATTAATTCAAATAATCCCCACTCTTCGAAGCAATCTCACTCAAGTGAGCCCTAAGCGAGACTTAAGCGAGTTCTGGGCAAGTTCTATGCGAGTTTTGAGCGCTTTCTAGGCAAATTCTGGACGAGCATTGGTATTGGAATCGAGTTTGCCTCTGGACCATTCTCGCCTAAGCGAGACAAGCTCGCCTGAGCGAGAATCCTGTGTGTCCAACTCTTTGCTTTCTATCTTCTAACACCTCTTTATTCGTCTTCTAGCCATCTACTCATCTTTCCATAATTTCCTGACATTAATACAAAACTGGGATCAAATAGCTTCATTACTCTTATTATTTAAAATATGTCATTAATGTCAATTCTTCACAAATTCAGTTTGGATGATAAATAAATCAACAATTAAACCATAAATATCTAGCTTTTTACATGGCATGTCACTAAATAATGGCACTTATCAACAAAGATAGTATTTTGATAGCTTGTAATTTAAATGTTAATTATGATGCTGAAAGGATTCTTAAATGTTATTGAGTTGTGATATGATTTGTTTGAAGGGTAAATAATAATGAAAGTTGATTTTGAAATGAATGTTATTTAAAATTCTTGATTATATATATGATGTCTTTTGAGTTTGTGCCATCCGAGTGTTTTTAGCCAAGTCGGTCAAATTACTGACTTGCCATTTGGGTGTTCTGGTCTATTCGGTCAAATTATCGACCCCAGTAGCCAACGAAAGGATTAGGTTTCGTTTGTTGACCTGGCAGGCCACGTTATGCTGGCCGGTTAAAGTTAGATTACAAAACGTGTTAGGTACAACACGAAGGCACTCCTTAGAGAGAGAGAAGATGACGAAGTGGAAAACGTGAAGGAGAACGTGGTGAAACCGAGACGAGGACGTGGAGTGGAAAAGAGAATAAAAACGGGAGGTAAAGGGGAGAAAAAGGGACAACATTTTAGGAGGAGAGTGGGATGTAAATAGAAGAATAGAGTGTAAACAGGAGAGAGTCGAGAAAGGAGAATTAAGTGTTCTGGCGAGGTAGATCACATCACAACTTGGCCAAAACAAGTTCAATGAGAGTACAAGTCAAATTCTAAGCAAGGTCGTATCATATTGATCTTATATGTTTTATAAAATATAAATTTGAGCATTGGGTGAAAACTTGAAATTTAGTTAACGGGACAAATTACCTTGCACTCAACTTTCTTTTGCTCAAGTGCAAATGAAGAAAAAAATTAGTTTGCGTTCGGGTCCTTTTTCACTCAATAGAAAATGAAGTAAACATTTAGCTTACTCTCCTGTTTATTTTTGCTCAAGCAAATGAATTTTCTCTCTAGCAAAAATAATAGTGGAACTGGACTTAGTATATCTTTTTTGTTCAAGTGAGGTCATGTTCGCTCAAACTAAAAAAACTTTTATTGACTTTTGTTTGTTTGGTTATTGTGTAATAATTTTTTTTTATTTATAGTGAAGTTTATTTATACATGTAAAATTTGAATATTTGATATTCAATAAGTGTATGACGTGTGAAATGAGTTATGAATCTAGTGGAAACGGAATCGAGACATAACATTCTTAGGAAAGGAACTTTTGTGCTGAGATTGGTTAACACGCGCATCTAGTGGTATATTGAAATCATATAGATGAAGATTATCAAGTGATGATAGTCAAAGGATGTTCATATGATTGGTTTTGCGATTTGAAAAATAATTGGTCTAACAAGTCATATTGATTAATCTGTCATATAAGGTGATTTGATACTGATATTCGTATGTGCATAATTGTGTGGATTTCACATCGGGATAGCATGACATATGTAAATTTATGACTCTGAATTAATGCATAAGTCTTCCAAAAGTAGAGTTAAATATTTATGTATTTTTGTTAATGGGTTTCTTACGTGACCGATACTGACTACGAGTTAATTCTAGACACATGATTGTTTATTTAAGTTGTAAGGCATGAAATGTGATTAATTATGTTTGTGATTGTAGTTATTGAAAGTTAACTCCAATTATAATGAAGGTTTAAAAAATGTTAGCTTACCGTTTTTGTTTTGTATTTGTTTTTAAACATGTGATTATTGTGTGTTACATAGGAACAAATTATGTTGCAAGGAATCTCAAATGGAGTGTTTTACATTCCTTTTGATATTTCTTTTTGGAATATATTTATATTTTAAATTCCCTACAAAAATAGATATATTTTTGTAATAATTTATGAATGATTTATATATATATAGTTATATATAATATTTAAGTGATGATATAGTATTTAGGTATGTAAATAGGGATGATAAATGATTAAATATTTTTTATTTTGATTTTTTTTAAATAATGGTCATATATATAATAATTTTTATTTAATACATATAATTTACCTTTCAATAAATAAAAATATTTTTTATTTAATAAAATAGATAATTGAATCATTTTTCTTTATTTCATAATAAATAAATAATTTTTATTTAAAAAATTATGGATACATAATTTTTAATACTGTTTTTTTAAATTATATATTTTATTAAAGTAATAAAATTATATTTTTTAATATAATAAAAGTACGAATACACATAAACGTGTTTTCACAAGTAAATAAAGAAAGAAAAAAAATTAATTATTCATTAAAAAAATATAACACGAATTATTAAACATATTAATTATTTTAAACTATATTTATTAAGAGTGAGTAAAAAATATTTTTATTTGTTGGGAGTTATATGTCTGAAACGCGTTTGAAGTGCTTTTCATCACTTTGCAAAAATGATTTAATGAGTACGCGTAAATCCACCTCAGCTTAAACACTAAATTAATTAAAAATTTGTCTGCTTCAGATTAATTAATTAATGTCATAATTAAGATTAATGATTACTTTTAAATCCAGCTCAGTTTAACTAAACGTTACATATTAGAGTAATGAGTATGTATAATTGATATGGTTTTATTCAGTTAATTACAGTTTCTTTTGTGTACAGATTAATTATTTAATATGATAAAGTTGATTAAAATGTGTAGTTACAACTCAGATTAAACGTTACTAATTTATTAATATCTTAGACTAATTTTGTGGGTGTGATACTGTATTATAATAGCTAATTTAATAAATTTTATTTTTCAATACAAGTATTCTACTGTGTAACAATATGCAAATATATGCCGTATAACAAAATCATTAAAGAAAAATCTTAAAGATAAAAAATAATTAGTTATTATAGTGACTAAATTAGATATTATTTTAAAAATTATAGAAATTATTGGTATCTAATTAGCTATCTAGATTTTAACTATCAATTATTTATATTCTAAATTTGGTAAAAAAATCTCGATAATTAATTATATATTAATTTAGAAACTATTTATTAATAATAAAAATAATTTAAAAATTAATAATTTTTTTAATTTTTAAAATAGTCATTAATTTATTTTAGTCTCTAAAATTTGTAGTGTTGATTTAATCAAGTCTACAATAAAAAAATAGTAATTAAATAACATGATAAATTGGAATAATAACTGTTTGTTAATAAATGTAATTAATTTAATTTTATTTGATAATCATTTAATAATATAATTAATGATTTTTTGTTTAGGATAACAAATTTTGCTAAGAGATATTTTAGAGAGAAAAAAAGTAAAATTACTTTGAACAAATTTTAATTTTTACTTCCTGTGTTTTTAAAAAGTAGTGTATATATATATATATATATATATATATATATATATATATATATATATATATATATTAAAAGTGGTATTCATAAAAACTAATAGTGTAAAAATACATAACGTAAGAAATGTGTTTTAACCCCAATAAGTTATTTCTTAACCTATTTCATATTTATAATTTAGTTTGATCATTGTAAATTCAGGAAAATAAATAAGAGAAAATAATGATTACAAATACTATTAATATTCATTTCTAATAACGTGAAAGAAAATTTTGGATGAACTTTACATAAAATAATGAACTGAAATGTTCTGTCACCTAAATTTTATCTTGTATACCACTAATGTTGTTGTGATAATTGTCTAAAATAAAAATAAATAATTGCATTCAAAAAAATATAATTAATTGATGATGTTGATGTTGATGTCTTGTCAAAATATTTATTATTTTCAAATTTGTGTTATGGTCTCTCTTTGAATAATTTATTTTATAGTTTTGTTTGTACTTTATTATCACTAGTTAGATTGTTAAAACTAGGAACTTAGGCGTGTAGTTTTAGTTATTTTGGTAAATGTTTACCATTACATATATAAAACAAAATGGTGCAATGACATATAAATGAAGACTAATTGTTATATATGGTCATTTTTTTTTTATAGTGTGAGTGATAATATTGGATAATAAAAGCTTTGAATTGGTGAAAAAAGTGGGTTATTTTTTATAATGTGAGTGATAATATTGAATAATAAAAACTTAGAATTGGTGGAAAAATGGGTTGGATTTCATGATCAATTCATATTTTTTTAAAAGTGTTAATCTTTTAAATTTGCATTGGTTTTATCTATCTAGTTTATCAATTTATTTGGATGAAACAGAATTCATCTTATTTTTTTATGATATTTTAAAGAGATATTATGCTTATAGAATTAAAATTAGTTCTTATTAATATTTTATATGAATTTTTTTTACATTAATTTTTTTACGTTTGATTATTTTATTATTGTGATATTTACTTTATTTTGTTTTGTTTTATTATATATTTAACTTTTGTTTAATTAGAATATTCAATTTATTTTTATTGTTGTTAATGTAAAACAAGTTAAATCACCGCAACTAAATAAATAGATTTTAAAAAATTGAAAAAAAAAGAGTTTTTCTTAAAAATTATTGAAAAGTGATATGGGTTAGGCTATAATGTTAGAAAAAGTGATCAATTTTAGAAAAAATGAACAATTTTAGCCTCTAATGTTACTTCATATTATATATATACTCACTTGTTTGATATGTTTTCATTCTTCTTTGTTAAGAAGAAGCATTGATAAAACAATGAACAACAAGAAGAAGAAGAAAGGTTCATTGTTAGGAACTATTTATTTGATATGCATGTAATAACTTTACATCTTATTTAAATAAAAGATTGTAAAAGTTTAGAAGTAACTGTGTTGGAAAGTTGAAAGAATATGAACAGAGACTGAGTCACCTTGCCAGTCACTTTTTGTGGTGGTTGCATGTGGATCTTTCTCTTGGGTTGCTCACCAATTCAATGTTCTTTCTTTGTGTTTTTTTTTTTCTAAAAATATTTTTAATTCATGATTGTTAAATATTTTAACTAAAATAAACAAAAGTTTCTATTGAAAAAAAAGTTTAAATTAAGTGTCTATGTGAATGTACCTTTTGGGCAGATTCTTTTGAGTGCAATAAATATTAAATATTTATTTGGGAATTCCTTTCCAAGCTCCTAAAAATGATAAAATCAATGCAACATTTTATTTGTTTAATATGCAAAATTTAAAATTGATATTTTATTAGTATTTATATAATTTGAAAAAAAATGTTTATTTTACTCTCTGTTATAAACAATGTTTAAAATTGTGTTTATGACTTACAACTAAATTCTTGCATGCCTTAATTACAATGTTCTGTTATGTACAGTGGAACAAGTGAATACACAGTGATTTTTAAATGCCTTAATTACAATAATGGAAGTTCTGACTTGAAAGATTTGGGTTCAGATTACTATGTCAATTGTCTTTTTCATAAAATGCCACACAAAGATGACTTGTAACAAAAGAAACCTTACTCCTACTTGCTTACTTAGAATTTTATAAAATAACTTTTTTTTTCTGATTTGACAATAAAAAATATAATATAAAATAAATAAGATTTAAGAGTATTTGGATCTCATAACATGATGTAATATAATATAAAATAAATAAGATTTAAGAGTATTTGGATCTCATAACATGATGTGTTGTATAAAGTATTTTAAAGAAAATGAAATTATGCAAGAATGTTAATTTTTATATGTTTAGGATTGTTGGATTTTTTTTTTAGTTCCTGTGATATATCGTTGTTGAGATTATGGATTTTGTGGTTACTGGACAAGGTTGTACTTACTTTTGAGTAGGTTTTTGTGAGACTTATTTTTTAGTGAGAGAATTTGTGTTGTAAATGTTATTGTAGGATTTCGGTTGTTTAGGGGATGTTTTGTTGTATTGTGTTTTCCCCTCTTTTGATTAAAGATTGGCTATAAGAATCTTGTTATGATAGATGATGAATAATTTTGTGGTCTACCATTCATTTGAGGATTAGGTTTGGTGGTTTGTAGAGTCAGATGGATGTTTGGGGTCAAGTGTTGAGCAGGTTGACCTTGGTCATTTTCTATATAAGGATTGAGACACTCTTGAAGTGTCTATATAAGGATTATGACACCTCTGAAGTGTCTCATTTTATTTTATTTATTATTTACAAATAAAAAAATAGAAATACTTAAATTATATATATAAAAAACCTAAAGAATAAAAATAGGAATCATAAACAAATTCATCTTACAATACCCTCCTATATTTGAAGATTTCTTAGACAATATACAAAAATATGTATCAAACTTGGGTATCTTCATAGAAGAACTTTTACAATTTAAGAACTCAAGGATTGTATAGTAGCTAGGAACAAAATCATTATGAACATAGAAAAATGGGAAGAATATGGACAGTGAAGGTGGAACGAATGCAAATCAGAACACAAATATTGGCTCATGAATTGGGAGAGGGATAGTGGGATGAAGCATATGAATTGGTGTGTGAAAATTTGAAAACTTTGTGTATAATATATAATTTCAGCATAGTTTTCAAAGCTAAAATACTGGGGGGACCATTGTGGACCTTAAATGTGTACAACTATACACTTTAAGAACAAGAGGCTTTTGAAATGTCTTTAGGTTAAGAGAATTATTTGTGCAGGGAATATATACAAGTATATAGAAGCTTTTTACTTTTTGTGCTGAATGAGGCTTTCACTTGTTGGATATTGCACATTTTGATGTGGCTACCACTGCTTTACAACCCATCTATTAAATCAAACCATAAAAGAAAAAACAAAACAATAAGGATATGCATGTTTTCACCTTTTATTAATTGACTTCTTTTTAAAAAAAATATTTTCATTGAACAAATCTTCTAAAAAATTTCAATCTATTTTAAATAAAAAAAAAAATATTTCTCTACTATTAGAAAATTGTAATTTGGAGTAATTCCTATTTGATTGTTATTGTGATGACTATTTTTTTTTCATCCAATTATATATCACTAAAAAAATCATAAAATAGAAACCAATTTTTAGATACTAAAATAATTAATTGCAAAAGTAACTAAATTAGAGACATTTCAGAAAAAAAAAATTGATTTCTAAATTAGTTTCTATTATTGTTAAATAGTTTCTAAATTGGTAGCTAATTAGATACCAATTTAAAAACTATTTAACAATAATAGAAACTAATTTAGAAACCAATTTTTTTTATTTTCAAAAATGATTTATAATTTAGTTACTATTGCAATTAATTATTTTGGTCTCTGGATTTTCTTGTAGTGTATATGGTATTAATGACAACCATGACTCCTTAGATATGATTGATTCAAATGTTATGATATATGATGGATTCAGAATAATTTATATATAGTCTCACATCGATTAGAAGTTGAGGTTAAAAGTAGTTTAAATATTTTTTTTCTCCTCGAACCTTAGTTATGTTATTTCTCTGAAGAGATCGGAACATTATAGAGTTTCAAAATATTATTAGTGAGTTATCAGAAGCAGGATTAATGAACTTTGTCACAGTTTAGTTGTTGAGGTAAAAACTAAAAACCAGACAACAAGTGTGAGAATTTTTCCTTTTGACATTGACAATATTTGTCCCATTAACATATTACACATCATTGATAATAAAATAAAGATCAGTTTCAGTGGAAGGAATATGTGCAGAATAGTTTTGCTCCACTATCTCTCACTACCATTCAATCAAATATTTGTTTTCACACACATAAACCAGAACATTTCATCCAGCTTTAGGGTATCTTTAAATACTAATCCAACAGTTGCTACCTCCAAACACCCTAAAGTCCTAAACCAGCAACAATTTGAAGCACACATAAACACCAACCAAGATGGAGAAAAAAATTTCTGCGGGGTGTTTCTTCTATCTGATCTATGGCTTTTTCATCTTTGGTTCTTCAAAGGCTGAAATGGTTCCTGCTGTGTATGTGTTTGGAGACTCACTTGTGGATGTTGGCAACAACAATTACTTGACTCTTTCCATTGCCAAGGCAAATCATCGTCACTATGGCATTGATTTTCCTACTCACAAACCAACTGGGAGATTCAGCAACGGCAAGAATGCTGCAGATTTTGTTGGTAATTCATTCCAAACAATCTCTAACCATTGCCCTTTCAAATGTTCATACAATCATGTCATGATTTATGCATATATATTTCAAAATCACTGCAAAGTTATGAAATTTCAACAATATATCTATGTTGGTCTCATCATGCACTTCAACTTCAAAGACACTGAAATTTTTTCAATTATACTGAATTCTGTCTTCTCAGGTAGTCTTGAACCTATATAGTTATATGTTTTATAATTTGTTTGAACTGATTCAATCTCAAAATTTAATTTATGTGGTGTTATATGTATCCTTCTACTTTTATATATATTACTTTCAAAAATTGGATAATGGATGAAGAAATCGAGAGATGAGAATCTGATAACAAGTGATTTCATCTTAAAATTTTAGTTGACCTAATTCATCTTCAGGAGTTAGCTTATAAGAAAAGTTATTGTCACATTGTTACTTGTTTAACACATATATGGGTCTTCTGATCATAAGATTATTGGATGCTTAATCAATATCTGGCTAAAATATATATTGTTGACAGATATTTTTGGAAGGCAAATTTGTTTTCTGCAATTTTAAATTCTTCACCTGTAAGATATTCATAAAGTGAGACCCGGAAAACATTGAAAAAGAACACCAACATGTGCAGTGACAACCGAAAAGCATAAAATAGATAGTTTGGTGCACAAACTTAGTAAAACTTTTGAACTTTATTATTATAAAAATAAACAGTTGACTAATATGGTTATGGCAAAAAAAACAACAATTTGGATATATAGATAAATTTCATAGCATCTTTTTTTTTCTCTTGATTGATTGGTGTCTTGATCATATAATTTGTATAAGGTTAATTTTTTTACGGTAATAAATGTTACGAAGTGAACTTTAAGCCTAACTCAATCCCATAAAACCGGTTATGAAGATGAGGATTGCATCCACTTATATACAATGAATTAATGAGTAGATCTATAGGACAGACACGAACACATACTTCACAAGCAATGCATTTATCAAATTCAAAATGTATTCGCCCGTGAAAACGTTCTGATGAGATTATTTTTTCGTAAGGATATTGAATAGTTACGGGTAACCTATTTGCATGAGATAAGGTAATCATGAGACCTTGACCAATATACCTAGCCGCTCGAATTATTTGTTCACTATAATTTATGAATTCAGTTACCATAAAGAACATATTATGAATAGCTCATCTCTATTCGATGTGGGATCTCCATCAATAAAATTAAATTTTATTTATTTATTTTGCATAAGAGTTGAATCACTACTGAATAGTTCTTATTTATTTATTTATTTTCTCATAAAAAAGTTAATGTTATGTGGGTTGAACATGCAGCTGAGAAATTGGGTTTGGCAACTTCGCCACCTTACCTCTCCCTAACATCAAAGGCCAACAAAAACAGTGCAACCTTCATGGATGGTGTTAGCTTTGCCTCTGCAGGAGCTGGAATATTTGATGGTTCTGATGAACGTTATGTAAGTCACTAAAAGTAGTTTATTTTTATTTTTTTCCTTTTTACCTTTATTCATTTATGGTGTATGTGGAAGATATGAGCCAAATAGGGTTCTGGGAATCTGACCCAGGATGGACCTGAAGTAGGCCTGGTGTTTTGGGTCCATCTTTTTGAAAGACATGGACCATTTAAATCTAGATAGGGACGTAGTTCCTTTTCTTTAGAATTAACCACATCATTAACAAATTTCATATACATGTTTTGTTATTTTTATCTTTTTTTCATACTTTATTTTAGAAGTCCGAATTTAATCTATATTATTTTCAATATTGCTTATTTATTATTTTTTATTTATTCATCATTAGCATTCTCTCTCTTCTTTCCACTCCTATCATCATATGCATATATTATTACTATGCATATATTATTACTTAGATAAAAATAATTTGAGAAAAAGAAAAGAAAACCCCTATTGTTGGTAAAGTTAAATTCTTTTAAACCTGACTCATGTGATATCGAGACACTCCAAATTATTTCTGAAACTATATATTTATGGATAATCTGATATTGATCTAATAGTAGATGAGGTGATAAGTACAATAATATATGATAGATATTAAATTATTCTAATATTTATTTTCTTAAGAAGGGAAGTCAAACTCACCAATTGAAGGTTTGTTGATAACATGCTCTTGATTCGATTTGCTTTTGGGCTCTATCATTTGCCCTATGAATTGGTGGGGTTCTTCAACATAATATTGTCGTTTATTATGAATTCAGAGACAATCAATACCGTTGACGAAACAAGTGGACTACTACTCAATTGTGCACGAGGAAATGACGCGAGAAAAAGGAGCAGATGGTCTCGAAAAACATCTCTCAAAATCAGTTTTTGTTGTGGTGATTGGCAGCAACGACCTCTTTGCATACTTTGAGTCATCAGATCTTCGTAAGAAAAGCACCCCACACCAGTACGTGGATTCCATGGCTTTCTCACTAAAATTGCAACTGCAGGTACCACACACAATGATTGTGCTTAGGTTGTGTCATTCACTTTTTTATTTATTTTTAATTTCTGGAAACTTTTGAATTTTGTGTAGAGATTATACGATCATGGTGGACGTAAATTTGAGATCGCGGGAGTTGGAACACTGGGATGCTGCCCTGAGTTCAGGCTGAAGAACAAAACGGAATGCATTGTAGAAGTAAATTACTGGTCTGTAAAATATAATGAAGCCCTTCAATCGATGTTGAAGGAATGGCAATCAGAGAATGGAGGGATAATCTACTCCTATTTTGACACTTATGCTGCCATCAACGACCTCATTCAGAGTCCAGCTTCCTACGGTATTCTCGTTTACTACCACACTCTCCTTATTATATTCTCAATGATAGTTATCACAACATACATACATGGGGCTAAATACAAAGATGAAGTTCAAAAACCGCAAATGGAGTTGTCCACACGTACAATCGCCCACGTGACAAAAATAATAATATTTTATTTTTGTTATGGGACCACGAAAATATTTTTGAAAATATTTAAATTTTTAGTGTTTGAGTTAGATTGTAAAATTAGGTTAAAAGAAATGGATCTGGGTAAGAAGTATAATGTGAGTCATTATATATTTCTATTAAGATCACTACAAATTGTCACATTTTAACTTAAGTAAAATTTGTGGTTACTTAACACTATTTTATACTCATGACCTCTAAAAATCTGATTTAACTCACTTTCCCCTCATCTAATGTCCACCTCCAACAAACACAAACACTCACTTAACATTTTTAAAAAAAGTTTCCCTAAATCACTATAGAAAGTATAGAAAATATATTAAACCCCAATTCTTTCAACCTAATTTCACAATCTAAACTAAGCACCAAAACTTTAAATTTTTTCACAAAATTTGTGTAAGCCCCACAATAGAAATAAAATATATTTTTTTTGTCACGTGGAGAATTATATAGTGGAGCAACTCATTTTGTCCAAATGTTGGGACCGGCTAAATATTATAACTCTTGTAATAACTTTCTTGTAAATTTTAATAATTCATTTATTAAGGGTTTAAAAATGAAAATAATAAATAAAAGCTTGTTAAATTTTGATGTATTAAATTTAAAGCCGTTTTTATCAAAAGATTTCTTTTAAAATTATTAATTGATCTCTTTAAAAAATTTATTGGATTGTAATTAAAAAGAGTTGAAATCCGTTTTCAGGATTTAGCGAGGTAAAAGGTGCTTGTTGTGGACTAGGGGAGCTGAATGCCAGGGCTCCCTGCCTGCCACTGTCAAACCTTTGTCCTAATAGACAAGATCACATCTTCTTTGACCAATTCCATCCTACGGAGGCAGCTTCTCGTATATTTGTTAACAGACTTTTCGATGGTTCTTCAGCTTACGCATCTCCCATTAATATGAGACAACTAGTAGCAGCCTGAACTTCATCATTCATTAACTCTTCAATCACATTTTTTCTCTCTTTTTCTAACTCCATATTAAAAGTCGAATAAGCATAAGATGGAGTAGTGATCACCCATTCAGAAATGTTTACCATGACTCAATTAAAAGTTTGGTCTTGGATAACATCTAAATCTGATTCTGTTTGTTTTACTTATTTTGAGTGGTGCATTGATCCTATGACTTGTATGTTTTCAATTAAATAAGCTTATGTAAGGTTTATTCCTTTGGCTGGGATGTTTATTGTTTTAAGGTTAGAAGGATTAGGTAGGTTAGAAGGAGTTTTGAGGTACTATTGTGTTATCATTATGTATAAGGATTGAATCACCCCTAAAGTGATTCATATTAATTTATTTTTTCTTGCCGATAAAAAAAAGTTGAATCTGATGTTGGGGAGGAAAAAAAAATCCCAGAGCCAGGCTTCATGAAAAATGATCTCTGGTTAGCCAAATATGCATTATGTTACTTGGAGTGGATGACATATCTAAATTGGCACAACATGAGATGAAGGTGCATTCCTGTGAGAAAGATGGTGTAAGTCTTAACCTAACAGACTTCTGATGAAAATCCTATCAGTTATGTTTATATATGATTGAATCTATTCACTCTCTAAACTTTGCACATGCTACTAATTTTTTAGCTTGCCGTTGATAAACAATGTAAAAGACTCTGCTATAGGAAGATATAATTCTCCAAAAAGGATGCTCAATAAAAATGTATGCAACTCATCTCGGTATAAATGTTATACCACCGCACATGGCATCGCAATAATTCCTTCGAAAACGACCAACAGATAAGACTTTCACTCACGATAGAGAAAATATATCTTCAAAGAAAAGTTTTAAGTCGCCTTTTTCAATATCGAATTCCAACAATTTATCCATGGCATCCTGCATTCCATTCAGAAATATAAATAAACATATATGAGAGAGTAAACAGTATCCAAAGCACTAATTTGACTCATGAAATTGAAATTTCACCTTGTATTGACGATCTTGGGCAGAGATGTTCTCATTGCATAACCGCTCGACATGATTATTATTTGAAACAGCATCCAACACAGCAGCTGCTCTTTTTACGATTTCCTCAGGTACACCTGCAGGAACGGTGCGGCTTGTTTCATTTCAAGGAAAAAAAAAAAAAACAGAAAATAAAATATGCTTTATTTTTTATTTTTATAAAAAAGGAAAGAATGAACAATATGCGTGTGTATTTTTTATCAGGAAATATCATTTTTAAGCAGCAGTTTTGTTAATTACCAGCAAGCAGTGCACAATGCAGCCCTGCAGGATTCCAAAAACCGAACACATCATTTTCATTGGTATTTCAATTGATATTGCAAAAAATGTTAGTAACACACTCTTCAACACATTTTTAAAGACACTTCTCTGTGCTGGAATTTATTAAAAATCACCAAATGAGGTATTACAGAATGTGTTTAACATCATTCCTTTATTGTTTTAGAAAGTATATCTCTAATATTCTAGACATAACATACTGAATAAGGCAAGCATACCGTAGCTATGATGCGCATGTCCAGGGACAAGCCTGCAACAAAAATGATAATAACAAAGATGAAATCTCCTCGAAAAGCAGACCCACTACAATTCTATACTATCTCAATAGTCTAGACAAAGTACAAGGGCAAAGTACAATGAAAGCTCCTCTGCCTAGGGCATTGCATAGACCAAATACTATCATCATGTGCATATTTTAATGTTCAGGATATTTTAATGTTCAGGATGAGCCCACCGAAATAGATGCAAGCTTAAATATATAATTTTTGGAAATCAGTTTTCCATCTCTGGTCTTAGACTAAAAAAATTGCATCTATTACATTAACTTTTTTTAAATACAACACATGTTTGTTATAATGTCGGATCAAGTGAAGTACAATAGCCTTCCTAATATCCATCAAGTCCTTCTTTTGACATCAAATAACCTTAGGATGGTAAATATAGTTCTTTTAGCATACTGCATGGCAGAATCAACAAAACATACCTGTATAAAAATACAATGTCGTCAATATATGCGGAATTGTCGTCAGGCCTCAGTATGCTCATTGTGTAAAACTTAATCTGCTCAGACTGAAATAGTTTCAAAGGAATTATGTTTATGATTACTCAACCGAGGAGTTCAAATACTTCAAACTCCTTGCAGAAGCATAAGTGCATAACCTTGGTCAAGGAATGTCCATGCAATAAATCCATGAGATGAGTGCACAGAAAAACCTACAAAATTTGCAGAACAAATGACAGTTAAAATTTATATGAGAAACTGTATCTAGTCATTTCGCCAATTGTGATTATATTTTTGGATTACAGTTCGACTCTAGGTTCTGACTTAATACTTCAGCTTAATAAAATTTCCTGAGAATTTGTCTTTCGATAACAATGTCCGAAAAACCGAATGCTTGCCGGTTAACTAAAAAAAATAACAAAACTTAATTATATATCTTAACATTTAACTATCATTATTATACCATTTACTACCCAAGCTTTTTTATCTCTAAGAATGGTCAGACGAGCCAAGTTGACTGATTCTGTCGAACATAAGTTACCTAAAAAATTATATGGATTTGACCTATTTTGTAAAAGAGCTATAATTTTTTAGTGTGTAACCTGACTTCATATTGAGTTAACAGATAATTTTAACTTGCTTAAAAAATATTAAATAAAATAATATGTATTTTTAAAATTTAAATCTTTGCGAACCTTGACACTGATTACATTCATTTGACAGTGAAATAAATTATTATTTTTATTATAAATAATATTTTATTCTTAAAAACAATTATAAAGTAGTTTTGTAAAGTACATTTTACTATTTGCCTTATCTAACAAACTTTATTATAAACTTAAACCTATTTAGATGAAAAAAATCTTAAATTTTAAACTCTAAATCAACTAAGGTAAAAATGACTTAACTCAATGTAAATCACAGTTTCTTTTTGTCTGATTTAACCTGTTTTTCAAATATTTCATGTTAATGAATAGTACTGAATATATTTTGACAATTATATGTTTTACCATCATGTTCTTTAATTTTCATGCATTTTACCATTTTGCTAAATGGGTAACACTATGATGAAGTATCACCAAAGAAAATGAAATGACATCAAAACGGCTTAATTTTGCAAAAGCAAAAAATAATTTTGACACCTGCTTTTCCAAAACCAACCTTTTCAACAATTATTTTTAATACTAAAATATTTAATTAAAATATTGAATAAAATTTATTATACAATGTTGTAAGATGGTAGTATAGATTTACAGGGATTGTTAACATATTAACACATAACAGCAACAATTTTTTATTCTGACACATCAGCGTATAAATATATAATGATGTGTAAAATATGCAAAAATTATAAAAAAAAATTAAATGTACCAAAAAAAAAGATTATTTAATGTAATTAAGAAAAATGACTATAGTTGAAAGGTAAAATATATAATTTAGCCAAATAGCAGAAATAGACTTGTAAAGGAATACTCAAAAGATTATAGACATGAGACGACGCAGCTGGAAGCATAAAGATGTTCATCACAAGAAAATGCTGCGAAGCATGCTGCTCAAAAAATGATATTGTAAATCCTGAAAAGTTGAATTAATACACACATTATATAATTTCAGTAAAAGAGGTTAAACCTTTGGAGGTTCATGACACGTGACAAAGTGATTTATGGTTCCAGCAAGTAGACCAACGCCATCTGAAAGGAAGATTAAAAATCGAAGCTAAAAACTAGCATCTGCAATAAGCACACACATTCCATGTATTTATGATTTAGACACTCTAAACACTGGAGAAACAGACCTTCTGTAAGAGTGCCTTTACCAAATTCATCCACCAAACACAGAGATTGCGAAGTAGCATGCCTGTAGATTTTCTATGCATTAAAAAATAATATAGACATATACACACACATTATCCTTTTAGTAAACTGTAAATTAGCTTAGAATCCTCCGTTTATTTAATTGTTCATATATAATGTTTGATCTTTCAAAAATTCTACGTTTTAGTCTCTATGTTTTTCAATATTTTAGTCCTTGTTGGTTAGTTTTTTGGCAGTGTAAACCACCACAAAATAGAGATATAAGAATTAAAATATAAAAATTTGTTGGTATAGATTTAAAATATAAAGCTTTTAGGTGGAGGTTAAAATGAAAAGCTAACTCTGGTATAGAAACCAAATGGTTAACTAAAACAAACGAGTGATATGGAAGATAGAGGCATCCTGCACCATAGTCCAGATGCTAGGAGGTTATACAAATTTTTCCTATGACCGTTCTATGTTAAATGTAATGGAGATAGCCCTATTAGCCTTTTTCTTAGAATACCTGAGCATCATCCCTATTTGATGTAGATCAATCATAAATGTTGATTGTTCAGCTGTCATAAGCCTGCTTCCCGTTGCACAAAATATTCTAAAATACCTCCCCCCAAAAACAGGAAATAAGAAACGATTAGCATTCAATAGTGTAACTCCTGTTTCATAAGGGACGCGATTCATGAGAAAATTATACCTATCCGTTAGACCCACAGTTGCTGCATCAGCTGGCACAAAACTACCAATGTGGGAGAGAAAAACAATTATAGCAATCTGCAAAATACTTCTCATTACTTTATAAATCTCAGAACAACAAGGAGCAAGGTCAGTAACATCATGTAGTGGCCAGACGTTAGAGTGTATGTTAAGGAATCAACTATTTGAAGAACTGCAATTTCGAAGTCAATATATTTTGTAGTCTTCAACACATTGCCTTAAAAAACCCTTGAAGCTGGAAAGGTGGATAAGCACAAGCTCATCACATGAAACAATAAAAATGTTAAGATTTCGTTTTACTTTGAGATAATCATACAAAAATAAGATATTAAAAAATGTTATTTTTTAGTATAATATTTTTTATTTTAATTTTTTTAGTATAATATAATATAGCGCAAATTAATTTTATTAAGTTGTGATGTCATGTATATGCTATTGTATTCACCAAATTATATAATAAAGTTATTAAATAATAATAATACTATTAAGTAATTGTTATCCCGAAAATACATGCTAATTAAATTATTTTTTCAATAGAATTACAGAAAAAAAATTGATTGAATGTCAGGAAAATAAAAATGTGCAAAACCCAAATAAAATAAAAAAAGATCAGATGAAAATCAACAATTGTAGTGTTTTGGTTGTCAGACCAGATGAATATTAGCAAGCAGAAGTTGAGAACTCGATACACGTACTTCTCGACATAGTTGCTATTTTAAAACAGTACAATCAATATCCTGCGGAATAGATGTCCCAGAAAGATAAAGAACTAATAACTGACCTGCTTTATATAGATACTTTTTCCAGAAAAATTAGGACCAGTAATGATATTTATTCTGCCTAACGTAAAGAACAACGGAAGAAGGATTAATAACAAAATAATTTGATCAAAATGGACTTCAATAATATAAGTTGGCTAATATCAGTTATGTATGTGTACAGCTATTTACCATCATGAAGAATCTTAGTGTCATTAGGAATAAATGTGTCTACCGTCATTTCCTGCAAAACATGCCTACAAACAAAACCAGTTTTTATCAGTAACCATATCAATGATTCTTCAATAGGTTCTTATATATAACCAGATGATCTGAACCTTCCATTTTTTATATCAAGCAAATTTTCTTCAGTCAACGAGGGCCTGACGTAGTTGTTCTGCCGTGCAATCAATGCCATTGACAAAAAGCTGAAACAAAATTATTAATGATAAAAAAAATGTAAGAGCAAGCACCAGTTATTATATCGACAATTTATCTTACCAGTCCAGCTCAGCTGCAAAAGTTGCCACCTTTATCAAAAGGGTATGGAACATCAATATACGCGAAAACAAATCTCTGGTGATTGCCCTCTCCATATCTTGAATAAAAGAACTCATAAATAAGTAAGATTTGCACCAAAGACCAAGCGTTATAACTTTTGAAGGCAAACTCAAAATTATCTATTACGTCTCATAGCTCCTACGGTAAAGTCTACCGCATAAGCTGTGTCAAGGAATTCCATAATTTTATGAAAATTTAATTTCTTACAATACGTGTATTACTGCGTCTTTATATGCATTTGTTTCTCCGTATGCAACTCAACGTGATTGAGCCAAAGTCATAGATTGGCATTAAACTCGGTTCAACATAGAGAGTTTTTTCATTTCAAGGTTAGAGCATGTTACCGGTCTGGACAAAGGCTTGGCTACTTACTTCAAAGCAAATAAATAAATACAAATCAGGGAACTATCAAATATATGCTTAAAATACCTAGAATTTTATGGTGGATATCTCCCAGCAGACTATCCAATTCTCGTGTCTTTGGCGTACGATAAAAGTATCTTTTTGTCTCTCCATCTGTGTCACAAAACTGTATTTGAAATGACTACCACGAAATATAAGATATTAATTATGTAAATCACTTGACCGAGTGCAATCACCAACATACTGCGTATTCCCAATCTACAAGTGTCTCCATAGTGGTTTCTTCAGGTTTTTCTTCAAAGATACACATTAAATAACCTACAGTAGACAAAAAAAAAGATATGCATTGTGCAATAATAAGATATCCAGTGTTGTTTAATAGCCAAAAAAGATTATGCAATGAAAAAAATGTGAACTAGTGTTCGTCAAACAGCCAAAATAGCAGGACACCGCCACCCTGCCATTGTGTGGCAGAAATCCAGCAAATTACTATTTGAGACACTTGGAGTAAAGGATTCCTCGTGGTGGCAAATGGTTGTTGCAAGTATTAGAATCAAATATAATTAGACATTGATGATGCATTAATATCTATCTATTCTAATGAGCCTCACAATACATCTGAAACATCAATGTCTAGTTTTTATGGACTTGAAGCCTCTATTCGAAGATCTCACATTGCATCCGAAACATCAATGTCTAGTCCTAATGGACTTGAATCCTCTGTTCGGAGATCATTGAGAGTGTCTAAAAACCTTCTTACTTGTCTGAGTACGTGTGTTCTAGCACCTCACATACTTATCCCATTCAGAATTTTTATTCTCTAAACAAACTCAGTCCAAATTACAAAACCTTTATCAATCAAATTTTCACTACTTATGAACCCCTCAATTCTATTATCGAGCAATGCCTTACCTTGAATGGACCATTTATATGGGTCAAGAGATTAAGCCTTTGGAAAATAATGACAGTCGGTCTTAGGTTCCTTTACCTGAAGGCAATACTACTTAGAATGCAAATGAGTTTTCAAATTGAAATACAACAGTGATGGTTTAGTCAATAGATACAAAGTTCGGTTGATAGTCAAAGGCAACACACAACAAGCTGGAATTCATAAAGAAATTGTTTCTTATTTGAATCCGTGACAAACCCAGTCACCATGATAAATGGAAGAATTAAAACTAAACATAATCATATTTACAGGACTAAACTATGTTTAATGCTTATTATTAAATGTACTTCATAAAGATCGGGCAATGCAACGACCCATTACCACATTTTATGGATACAAATGTAATTCAGAGTCAGATCTACCTACCTATTTGCTGTATATAAACAATACACGGAACACGCTTGTCTTTGCATAGAACGGGAAGTTCAGCCAATTCCAATGATGAAACCTACAAAAAATATGTATCATGATGAAAATATTTATATATATATACAATTTTTCTGATCAATTAAAATTTACACAAAAAGCCACCTCTTCCAGAAATTCCGGCATTTCCTCATATATTTGCCTCAGCTCATCCAACTACAAAATACCGAAATTATCCAGTCTCATAAATTAAACCTTAGACACGGTAAAGACAGTTTAACCAATGAAAAGAAATTTTTATCTATGGACTAATTTGTCTGCTTAGAATATCATCCTACCAGGCACGTGAGTGAAGAGACAATTTGAACAACACATATTTCAACTTGAGTGGCATTTGCATACTATCTAAATTCATTACATTCACACACTAAGGCGAAGAAAAGGAACTAGAACATTGGGTTTAACCTCGTCACAGAAACCTTCTTTCACCACCGTCGCATATCCCTTCTCTTTAGTTCTATTTAAATCAATAACACCAATTACCTGCACAAGCCATAATCTAAACAAAGGGAAAACTGCTATCGGTTTTATCCAAAGAAATTAAATAAATCTCCCGATTGAATTGACATTTAAGATGGTTCGTCTGACTCCACCAGTTCAGAAAATCAGATGCTTTTAAAGCATCAAGGCACATTGTAAGCAATTTCTTTTTCTTGTCTTTCTCATACTTAATAGGAGACAAACAAATAAAACTTACCAGTTCATAGACATAACCAAGTTCTGCTGTTATGCATGAACTAGCCTGCAGTGATGTCACTCATCAAAAGTGAAACCATTTAAGCTAGAATGTATACAAGTGCACTTGAATAGAGCATATATGCAATACCTTCTCAACAATATCCAAGTTTAAATACTTCAATTCTTCACGAAGGCCTTCTGAAATTCCAACTTCAAAAATCTTGTTTACATGCAACAGCGCACAAATACTCTACAAATGATATGAACATAAAATCAGTACGGAAGCCCCAAAATGGAATTTTCGCTGCAAAGGAAAGTATATTATATTGTTATGAACATCTATGAATAAACGTATCTCCTCTCCATTTCCACAACTCGTGTAAATGGATTTCTTAAATAAACAGTGCCCAATATGGAAACAAAACCTTGATATTCTTTTTTCCTTAGCTGTATTTTTATGCACGTGAACTACAACAACATAGAATACACTCATATAACAAAAATAATGGATAAACCATAAAACTATGAAAAAAGATCCCATCCATATTTTTTAATATACAATTAATTATATAATTTTTTTCAAAGACAATAATCTAGGATGACGCATCCTCGTGATGTGGAAATAGAAGTTAGACTATGTTTGGATTAATAGTGTCGAAAACTATGTTAATTATAGTCATCCTTGACCCGTCTTAGTTACATCTTTGGGCTGCCTTGATTGCAGCATTGAAGGGGGCATTTTTAGTCTCGCCTCACCAAGAGATTTGGCTTATAAAAGTTGCGCAATCTTTACTTTACAAACTGACTTGGTAGGATTGTGCTAGGCCTAAACTTCAAATTGTAAGAAATGCCAAACAATAGATTGGAGCAAAACGAAATGAAATACCTGGCTCCATTGATTAGATTGTTTAAAATGGGATGGAATAAAACAGAACATGATGAAATACATTCCAATTTACATCCCATTCCATTCAATACTCCTATTTAACCTCCATTCCAATTTTGGGATATATGAGACAGAACTATTCATTTTGTTCCAGTCCATTATAAAAATATCCAAACAACAAATTGTTAACTTTATCCCATTCTATTTGGTTTCATCCTATTGTATTTGACTCTGTTAGATATTCAAACATAATGAAAGCTATTGCTTTGCTAATTTTATGCATTGACCTATCATTTACCGGACTTCTTATTATTTAACTAGTTCAACATTTTTCCCACCTCTTCAACAACAAAACTAACACGGGCTGAACATTACCTGCCTTCATTCGCAACAGTTTTTTATCTTGTCATTTTTCAATTTTCATGCAGCAAGATTTCTTCGCTTTTAATCAGTGACAAGAAAAGACAAGCAGAAAATAGCAACAATTTGAGAACGGGAAGAGGATAATATTTGTTGCCTTTGATTTCTTCAGTTAACTTGTAATATACAAAGAAAGTGTTTCGAAGTTTACAATTTTTTAAAGGCCATTGGGGGTCATGTAAAACTAAATTCAAGGAACAGAACAACGTAAATTTCTTTTAATATGTAGAAGCAGACGTGAATTTTAATAGGTTAGAGCACAAGGAAATATGACTATTGGAAACTAGAAAAGCATAAAAGAGAATTTTACCTTCAGAAGAGCTGTCCAATCAGAGCTAGTGCACGTAAAGCTTGGAGAGTCAAATTTCTTTAATGATTGATTAAATCTTCAAAAAGTGTTAGTACGCAAATAATACAGCCTTTTGCTTCGAAAAGGAACATCACATTCATAATTGCACTAAAACAGACTGACGCATCTTCAAAAAATACTTGTATTGCATGCTCCCAAGATAAAAATAGATTTTCATTGCATTTTGTGATAGTTAAAATATCATGTTTTACCAAAATTTAATGAGCATACATCATGCTCTTTTTAATTATTTATTTGGCCCAAGCAAAACATAATCTATAAAAGAGAATTTCAATAATAGACAATGAACATAGAGTAGATGTGCAGAAGAACAAGAAAACAAAATTTATTAGAAACAGGGATGAGAGAGGAAGAGACATTTCATACCTTCAGCAAGTGGGGGATATCCTTTACAGATTTCAAGGTTTCCCGTAATGAAGCAACTAATTCATCTGAACGTAGAAAAAAAGATATCTACTTCCCATCAAAGAAAAACATCAGTTTTCATTATTATATGATAATTTGTTGAAGATATGTAGTGAATAGATATCTAATAGACAATCCATCACCAAAGGGACTATAGTTAAATTAAGTAAAATTTTCTATTAACCTGAAATTTGGATTATACAGACTAGTAAAGCCTAATTAGACCATACATACTAGACCATAGAAGGATACACAATTTAAACGGTAGTTTAGCACTTCAAGATCAAGAATAGGCCTTAAGAACCAATTTCTGAAAAGGGGAAAATATGTGAGAAAAATGTCGCCATAAGCTCTGAAGTTTAAGAGATGAGTACATCACATTCTCACTGTTTTTTATTCATGTTACCTCAAAAGACGTCTACCCATCGGAGTCACACACTGCATACAGGACAAATGATTAATCCTATATGACAAGAAATTAGCACACACTATTCAAACAACTCAACAAACCTTATTCATCATTCCAAATACTGAAAACCTGCAATTAAGACATTGCCTTAGATATTTACATATTGTTAAAGTAAAATACTTAAGATTAAGCAAATAACTACCCTTCTTTGGCTCTACCAATTCCCATGTGGCTTGGGTGCTTGTCTATTTGGAATATTTGTAATGCTTCATGAGCTGCTGCATCAAGTTTGAGAAAGTTATTTCTGTATCACCGTAGTAAAGGACAACCTTTGAACTCACATTTTCTCCTTTCAAGTTTCAAACAGCACAAAGAATAACGTTTTGCCTACTAACACTGAGCAAAATAAGTATAAGGATACAGTGAAATTTCTGCAACAGAATGAATTGAGATTGATGTATTTCCAGATTCTTTTTGTTCAAGAGTGTCTACAATCCTTTCATTCTCTAATATTGCAAGAAGGCCACCACTAGCACGAACCTGTACTTCACTTCCCATGTCCATCATGGAACTCAGCTGCAGTTGTAACAGAGAGGAGAAAAAGGGGAATGCAACAGCCATAGTAATTGAAAGGACAAAAGATTTTTCCATACAAAACTTGTTATAATATAAGCAACAATTAATTAGAACAAATAATTATTCCATTACTAATTTAAGCATGTGCATTTATAATTCTAAGATACTAAGACGATGGTCGATGGTTTCAAACTCACATAGTAAATCCTCTCCTTCACATTTAATCCATCATCCATCCCCGCCACTCGCAGGTAAATTAATCTGTAAAATAAGGATTCTGGGAGTAGACGTGATAAAATACTGAAATTGCAGCACAATTTTACTTTTTTTTTCCTTTTTATTTGATAAAAAGGAGTTTACATATCACCAAATAAAATGTCATACAATAGGCTATAGCCTCCACCACAAAACAAAATGGGCATGCTGAATAAAACAATAAAAAAATTAAGAGGTAAATTGTCAAGACGTTTGCTCAACCCTTTCACTGAAGCAGAACAGTCAAAACAATAAAAACTTTTCAAGGTTAAACAGAGAAGCAATGATGGCAATTGTGTGATAAAAAAAGATGACCCCAATTTCAAAGAGAAGGTAAGTTCCTAAATCAACAGTTACTTTTGTGTGTGGATGTGTTATACACAGGATAAGTTTTAAGCATTCAATGAAAACCGTACATACATGAAATACAAAAGTATAAAAATAGATCAAAGTATGATATCAAAATTTAGAATCAGAAAGTCCACACAACAATATCCATCAATAATTCAAATATTCAATATATCATCCTGTACACTGCAAAAGATTAGACTAAGAATTCTCTTTAAGATCTTAGCGGATGCAATACCTATGCCATGCTTGCTCGTAGCTGAATATAGAACTTTTAACAAGCTTTACTGTAGGAGACTCAGCTACTCCATCTGCGTAACTTCAATGGGTCAAGGGTCCAAATACTAGTCTTTTGTAACTTAATCGCATTAAGGGCTTCCTACCCTTTTGTTGCAGAGCAGACAAGAAGGATTCTTCACTTTTAGTGCTTGTGTAAATAACCAAAGGGTTTGCTTGATATTTCACTGCACCAGATATTCAAATCAAAAGACATTCATTTACTAGAATTCATAACAAGTAAAAGAAATATTCATCGTAAAGTCATTAGGGGTATATGAAGCACAATATTGAAACTTCTATCGAAAGACAACATATCTATGCTGAGTCTCAAGTTCCAACTTTGATTCCACATGGCACCAAGGAGGAACAGCAAAACCGAGGATTGCATTTGGCTTAACTTTCTTAGATCATGAAATCTACTTTAGAGTTAAAGTTTAAATAAAATGCTTAAAATTGAAGTTGAAGTTGTTTGGCAATTTTATAACTTTTAGCTTTAAAACTTTTTGGATATGTTCTCGGGCTTGGAATTTGAACTGGTGAAAGAGAAAACAGAACTGCTACAATTGATATAACTAAGATTTCTTGCTCTATGCTTTATTTATTTAGAGGGGGAGAAAACTCCTTTTAATTTTAGAGAATTTGTAGAATTATGTTTGGCACAACACAACACAACTTCTCCTTTTAAGGAGAATAGAAACCAAAAACAAGCTGTGCAAATTACTGCCTAAAACTGAACTCAAGATCAACAATGATAAGAAAGAAATCATACCCAGATCAATAATTGGAAAACCTTTGTCACCGTCATCCCAAACTTCAAGTACATAAAGTTGGCGAAGGGTGGAATCATAATAAGAAACTCCTATTCTGCCATTTGAGAAGAAAAAATAAGGTGGAATACATGTAGCAGGAACAAGCACATTAAGCTGCACAAACCTCTCATAATTATGTAACCATTTTTTGGCAGTGAAAATTACAACATTACACATTATATTTTATTTCCAATGTTTCTGAAACAATTTGCCACTCAATTTCAAATATCCTTCATGCAACATCATTCTTCACACGATTTCACTCCCGGTGCTAGGAAACTATCACTTTGTTTTTGCACCAAACAATTTTATGCAATATTGGACAACAGATATGTGAGCTATTAAAAGAAGCTTACCTATGACCATTTAGTATGCAAGCCATGTAAACCTGTAAAAAGTCCAAATTTTCCAATCAAGGACTGAGATTGCAGTGAAGCAAATCTATCATTTAAGTAAAAAGGTTACAGGAACCAACAATTGAAACTGAGCAGTCTTCAATTCATAATCCTAAGAAATTGTTTATGACCATATGGTTAAGATATGGTTAAAGCCTTTTCCCACTAGGCTAATAAATATTAAAAATATCACTCTAATTTTGTCATGTAGTTATAAATTTACTCTGCATTTAATTAAAGTTATTGGTGAGATACCTCATCCTATGACAGTATTCAATTTAAATTACACTATTACAAAACTTGTTTACCAGATAACCCTTAAATTTAATGTTTTCGCCAGTTTCTTTCTTCTAATATGAAACATGTAAAACCTCCTGTATAAAACTCATTCATATTACGTAAATTTATTCAACACAAATTTGAGAATATTTGTAAGCTTATCCCCTGTTGTTTTGTCTTTATTTTTTCAATATATTTATCTACTCCATTTCTCATTATGTTAACCACCTCCTGCAATGCATTATAAAATCCAAAAAACTTCCACTAATAGTAAGTAAACAAAGTTCTATATTAATAGAAATCACGTCATGAAATCGAAACTCATTTTTCCTAAACTTGACACTTCTAGTAACTGGTAAGGCAGAAGCACTCTAAGCCGGTGCAGACAAGGACATGTCTCCTGTCATTGATGACTGATAATTATTCCTCGCTATCATGCACTAGGCTTGAATTCTATTTCCATAACAAATCTAGCTAGAATAACAAAACAGTTTAAAAGTCATTAGAGAATCAAATATCGAAGTGTTACTCATTTGAAGCTACTATAACTGTAAAGATTAATCATGAGAATGTTTTGACACAATCGATTCAAGCTTCAGCTTCAGTGAATCAATTTCAGCGAACAAAGTTCTATCCTAAAAATTGTAGTAATCTGACTATTTAAGTTATTAGCTAATCGACCTAAAACGTTGTTTCCTCGGTAGAGAAACAGTAATAGGAAATCAAAGCTTTCAGGCAAATTTGTATGAAAGGTGGACCTGAGGAACGGCATCGATCTCGTCCATGTCCTCCATTTTCAGCTATCTCGATTCTGCACTGCTGAGTAAACCAGCGAATGAACAGAAACCCAAATGCAACCAGAATTTGAGCGCGCAAAATTCAAAACACACCCTCTCCCTTTATATAGAGATACAGAAAATGTTCATCCTATTTTCGTAATTAGGCAACTATTCATACGACGTCGTTTTTTTTGCTTTGTTAGAATTGGAGAAACGAATAGTAACACAAGGATCCTTCTATTATTCCTCATCTTTTATTTTTATTTTTTTTCATCAAATCAATTAAATTATATAATTTAAAAAAAATATTTATCACATATTTTCATTATTTTCTGAAGTAATGGCTTATTTATTCTCATCTTCTGTATTTTATTTTTCTCTAAATCAAACACTTTCTTAGAGTATCTGTGAATTAAATTTTTTATTTAGTTGGATAATCATGAAACTACTATTTTACTACTGAACATAACAGTTTTTCTTTCAAATTTTATAGATTACTTTTATTTTTTAAATACTAAAATATTAACTTAATTAATGTATATAAGGCATTGGTTGTGGTAATTGACCTTATCTATGTTAACCAAAGTTATCTCAACAAAATAAAGTTTTAAATGTTGACGTCAATTTAAATACGTATTCCTTTTTTAATTTTTTTATTAGTCTTTTAATGATAAGATCGTGATGGAATTCTAAGTTTCAAAACAGACACTATTTTAAATATAATGATTAACTTTAATAATGTTACCTTAACAAACTTGAAATTAAAATAAAAATAATTAAAAATGTCACTATTCTAATCATGTATACAAGTATGAAAACAAATTTAAGAGAAATGAAGAAAAAACAAATAAACACTTGACAAATATATGCGAAAATTGAGTTGCACATAAAAAGATATCAATCAATAAAACAATGTATAATTGAATTGCAAATAACCAAAGTCTTTGGAATTTAATATTTATTGTAATAACACATTTGTTTGTAAACAAAAGGAAAAAAAATAATAACAATAAATAGGTTATTTAATCAAGGTTGTCATATTTTATATTAATTTTCTTGAATAAAATAGGTTTAATTACTCCTTTAGTCTTTTCATTAAGAGTCCAATGTCAATTTAGTATCAAAATTTAAAAGAAAAAATAATATGATCCTAATTTTTTTTTAAACTATTCAACTTTCTATTATACTACCATCACTAAAACATATCTATCTAAACGATTATGTCATTTCACATTGAATTATATGTGTTTTTGCCACATAAAATAACAAAAGACACCACATTTAATTGTTTTAAAAAGGTTAGGATCACATTGAATTTAAAAAAAAAAAATTATAACCACATTGAATTTTAAAAATAAAATTGATTTTTTTGTCTTTGATATAGAATCTAAAATGATAATTAAGCCATAAGTTTGACAAAATAATAAAGTTTAAAATATATATAATTAAATTAAATTTATTCATGTTTAATAAACTAGTTTGAGTTTAAATAATGATTTCTCTATGGAGGTATATGTTAATGTTGTCAAATTTATAATAAATTTAATTAAAGTTCGACAAATTATTAATAATACGTAGCAATAAACTTTTTTTTATTTTCAAAAAATTCAAATTATAAATTTATTTTTATAGTACATGATCATTTACAAAATGCAATTAATAATTGTAAATGTATGTAGAAAACAAATCATTATTTAAGTATATAACACTTCGATTAGCCATAGTTAGAATTCTACGAGTTCTTCAGCATTCGATTAGTATTTTAGCCTATCAGCCAATAGATAGGAACATTTTGTTCAACGATCTCGACTATTCATATTAATTATTCACGAGTCAACTATAAGATAAAATCCTAATTAAAAACCTTAATAAAAAATCAAACTTGCAAGCAAATATTAATCGTGGATCAATAACAACATGCCGATAGAAAATTAGTATAAATAGGTGACTTGGGATAGATAAATATTATATTAAATAAAAATTATGACTCATTAATATTTGCTACTTACTTGAGTCTCTAAGTGTATTTGCATGTGTCCCTACATAGTTTATATTTGACTGATACAAGACACTAAGAAAATTAAGAAATCGATAATACCAAGAGGACAAAGAGTACATCGTGTACATCAATGAAGGAATGTCAACAATCACATTCGAGCTCATTTAGACCATGTAAAAACAAATAGAAAAAAAAAAAAAATGTTTCTACCACTACAATTTCATGTTTTATTGATATACTATATAAGAGATGTGAGTATCTCTCGCCCTTTAATATTTCATACAATACTAATACTAAATAATTAAGAAATACATAATAAGTTAAACATTTTTACAATAATTTAACTATACTACTACAAAAGAATAAAACAATGATAATAACAGTTTCTCCAAAACTATTGTAAAAAAAACACATAAGTATGAGTTATCATAATAGAAGCTAAAAGACAAAAAACACAAAAAATAGTAGTAATAAAATGACAAAAATATATCCCTTGTGTGGTATTTTTTAATCATTTAAATGATTTAACATTTGTTTTCGAATTCAAATGACATTTAAAAACTTAGAAAATTCAGCGTGTCTCAAACAAATAATTGATTGGTAATTAACATTAATTTATGTACTAACCATTTTTTATTTACATTATTAGTACCTAACACGGATATAAGATCTAAAAGAAGATACAAAGTGCAAAATCTCAAAAAAGTTGATATAATTGTGACTACCATATAATTAATAAATGACAATCATTATACAAATAATATTGAAAAATGTTGATACTAAGTAATTGTATTGATCTAATCCATTGCTAGACAAACCATGTATAGTTTATGGATTAATTTCATATTATTACTCGTTATAGTATTTCATGAATTCATTGAGTATGTTAGATCAACATGAACAATATATTTTTAACAATTTTTACAAGATTAAATTACATTAAAATAGTTTCCACATTTTTTTTATTTTACTTTTTAATTATAATTTGTTGTGTTTTAAGAAGCTTTTGACATTTGCCATACTTATTTATCATTTTTCTATCCACTTTATTTTATTATATGTTTTTCGTTATATTGCTGAATTATGATATTGTTAAGTTTTGTTAATTGTGTAACAAATTTCGTGTACGCATGTGTTGTTTAGCTGAGGTAAACAACAACAAAAATCCATCAAAGATGTTAAAACTTAACTAAATCATAACTCTAGATTAAGTTAAGATATTCTTGAAACAAACCATACACTCTCATTAGTAAATAATCCATTTTTGCATATAAATTATTAAAAAACATCACATTGTTGCATAACATAAAGTGCAATATAATTCACATTTACGACTTAGAGTTTTGAAATCAATTTACCTGCCCTACTTTATTCTTTTATTTTTTATCCAAATTACATGCAAAAACAAAAAGTTATTACTCAAATTTGTCTAAAAAGAATAATGAAAGACCAAATTAAGAAAATACAGAGAAAAGATTGAAGTGTAAATAAAGTAGTAATTTCAAATTTCAATTCAATTGTCTTAAATGTTTGACAGAAGAAGTGAGAAATCAAGATAACTCAAAGAAAAAATAAATGAGAAACTTAGTTATTAAAGTAAAGAAGAAAAAAACGAAGAAAAACTACTTTTGATTTTTCCTTTCCAAATCCAAAAAGTAAAACAAATAAAAAGTAATGTCAAATGTTATTTATACTGTAATTAAAATTAATTATTTATAGTAAAATTATTGATATTAAGAAGTTATTTAAAATTATAATTCTAAGTTATAATTGCATTTTTTTATCATAAATATATTAATTTAGTATATTAAAATACTTAAACCACCACTCAGAATAATTAAATTCCAAATTTCACAACAAAGTACAACTATAAATATACTTGATTATAAAAACAATGTAATACTAAAATTATTTAATTTTAAAATATTTTTAAATACACTTTTTAGTTATATTTTCTAATATTATATTTGTCATTTATTTATTTTTTAAATAAAATAGTCAACCCGTTAAATTTTCACAAATAAAAATATTTTAAAATAAAATATGGAGAAGATCATAATTTATATTTTAAATAAGAAAGTTCTATATTTTTTTTAAAAAAAAATTGGTTATCATAGATTTTTTAATATTACCAGTATCGATATAAATATTTATAGATTAAAGACGAGTTACACAAATAAATATTTTAAATAATAAATAAAGTGAAAATAATTTATAATTATTAACAAAGAGAATTTCATTTTGTAAATGTCTATAACTTATTTTATTATTTTAACTTTTAGATTTTATAATTATTTTACAAACTTAATTAATTACTGACAATAAAAAACTAAAACTATAAAAATATTTATTTAATAATTATAATAAAAAATGATTTTTGTTATCATAAAGTGTCACCATACTAATGGTTTTGAAATTTAAATTTCTTTTAGAAATATAACACTTATGAGCCTTTTAATAGTATAGTTCCTCTTGAATTACTTATTTTTTTTCTTCTTCTTCTTCTTCTTATTATTATTATATTATTAATATTATTTACATAAAGTATTATTATTAGTTACTAATATTTTGATAAAATATTATTATTTATTGTAGAGACTATATTTGAAAATGAAAAGAGTGAATGTAGACCGTAGGATGAATCGAAGGGTGAAGATTAAGTGTGTGTGTGAGTATCTCATTACTTAAACCCTATTGCTCCAAAGTTCTTTTCTCTCGTCTCCCCTCAAAACCCTAGCTAGCCTCTTCTCTCTCTCTGCAATCACCGAGCATCCAAAAATGGTTGGTTCTTCCTCACTCGCTTCTCAGAATTTTCGTTATCTTTTTTTCTGAATGTTGAAGTTTCTCGTTTGTTTGTGTTTTCTCTGTTTAATCATTGTTTGTTTTGCAGACAGGAGAGACCGTGAACCCAAAAGCTTACCCTCTGGCCGATGCGCAGCTCTCAATAACAATACTCGATCTTGTGCAACAAGCTGCCAACTACAAGCAGCTCAAAAAGGGTGCTAATGAAGGTTTTAATCTCTTTTCTTCTTTCTTTTTCGTTCTTTCTGATGTTAAAAAATGAAGTATATGAAGAAAAGTGGTTAAGTCTGATTGGTGTTGATGCATTCGATTCGTTTCAGCTACCAAGACTCTGAACAGAGGCATTTCTGAGTTCGTTGTCATGGCGGCAGACACTGAGCCTCTTGAAATTCTACTCCATCTTCCTCTGCTTGCTGAGGACAAGGTAATCTATTTCCCTGCAAATGTTTCTTATGCAATTTAATTGTTGACAATTTATCATAAACGACAGCAGAATGAGAATAAACAAGAAAACTAAAATGGTAAAGAAGCTTAAAATAAGGTAAAGTATGCAAATACATTATATCAAGAGACTGAACTTCAAATATATTATTACGGAGTAAATATGTTCGTGAGCGAACGTTCTCGGACTGAACTCTGCCTTGCTGGAACTTCTAATATTTTGATCCCTCCTACTAGGGAGTTGCCGGAAAATTATAAGCACGTTAATCTGTTTAAAACTAAAAAGTGTGTAATGATTATATCTCAATGATCCGTCTCCTTTGTTTTATTTTGTTTCACATAAATAATTAACTGCAACCTCTGCTGTAACATCAGAATTGTATAATTATTTTTTACTAATTGGGGATTACCATTGTAGTCATTGAGTCTCCTTTCTTTTTGTGTATTTTCCTATGAATTATTTTTTCAAACAGAATGAAGCTATAAGCATATGTTCCAAAGATTCAAATTTCAGAATATTCATGGTTCCTGTCTGACCGGAGCTGGACATTGTTATGATTAAACTTGTGTTAATGCTTAGAAATGGATCTGAAGACACTCCCAATTCATAAACTGTGTCAACTATCAGTTGTAATAGCTTAATTTTCAGTTTCTGTTGCTTGGGTCTTTTGCATTTGACAATAGATTATTTTCATTTGCAATTTATTAATATGCTATCTGCCTGTACAACAAGTAACATTTATGTGATGCTAAGCCAAACTTTTACTTTGATGGAGATTTTGCATGTTCGCAATAACCCTTGTCACTACTTTATACGAGTTATTTTTATTTGCCCCCTGTCTGTCGTATATCTCTACTATTTTACTGGTTTTGTACTTTACAGTTGGTCCTTATTCCTCAATGAGGATACTTTACCATCTTATGCCTTTATTAGATTGTTAGACTTTTCTTCTGTCAGACGTCTTCCCAAGAAAATGAACATAATTTTTCATATTTTCGTGGTTGAGTTTACTGAGTGATCAATCACACATTGGAAGTTGGAAGGAAATTAGCCAGACATAATGTTGGCAAAGATTGAGATAGCTATAGGTGTAAATTTCAATTTGAATAATTTTCTTTGGCCTTAGACTATCCCGTTTAATGTCATTTCAATTCTGTTATGTTTCTTGGATTTTATGTATATAGCAGCAAAGTAACCTTTACCCGTGTATGCTTCATTTGAATCTTTTAGAATGTCCCCTATGTATTCGTCCCATCAAAACAAGCACTTGGGCGGGCATGTGGCGTCACACGGCCAGTGATTGCATGTTCTGTAACAACCAATGAAGGAAGTCAGCTGAAATCACAAATTCAGCAACTAAAGGTATTCACATGGCTTTACTTTAATATTATTCATGTAATTGCTAACTGTCTTGATCATTAGTGATGTTAAAATCTGGATAAATCATTCGACTGGTAAATGTGTTGAGTAACTTATTCATTGTGTTCATTGTAATTGAGTTGTGGTAAAATCTGATAGAATCATATTTAAGTACTATATGATATCACAAGTAATAAACTAACCAAAAATCACTGGGTCTTAAGTGGGCTCTTAACAAGTGGTTTATCTAGTTATAGTGAATAAATAAGGATTCTGAGTATTTTGTTTGTGTGCAGGACGCTATTGAGAAGCTTTTAATCTGAAAAATTGATATTCGGTATGACGGGCTTCTTGAATTGTGCTGATTGCTCCTTCAGAGGCTTTGACTGGACGAATTGTCGTGTTCAACAGGCAAAGGTGTTTTATGTGTAAACGTACATTTATATTTTATCTATCCTGCGAAAGATTGTTTGAAAGTAATTTTGTACTGATGTTTTACACTGCTACTGTAAGATGTTTAATGCTATGTATGTGGGGTGCTCTTCAATTTTTTTTCTCACGTATTTTGGATAAATCAGAATAGGTTGACTTGATGAGATCCATTTTTAATGAAAAGTTACTTTTTATTTTGTATTCTAGTTTGCGAAAAAACTCGCTATCCCAAAAAAAAAGGACTTTTTGTTTGGTAAAAGGACTTCTCGAACGTTGCTACTGTAGTTATTTTTCCAACAAATAATTTTTTATAAGCATTAAAAATCAATAAATGACTTATTTTAAAATTTGTTTAAGATAAATCACTTATTTTAGAAGTTTAATAATTTACTTTGTGTATGGACAAAGTAACCACTAAATGGCTAGTGGACACATTTGAGCCTTTTGACACTTCTCTTAAATCTCTTAAATGGTCTATTTGTGTTGTATATATGTATTGGATACGATATTTGAAAGATACTACTATAATATATATGGTGAAATGTTTAATTAAAAAATATTAGTTGAATTTATGATAATTTTAGTACGATTTTAACATTATTTAAATAAAATATATATTTATATTTTTAAAACTTATATTTAATGAATTTTTAGTATGATTATAAAAATAAAAAATAAATTTCTTGCCCATGTAAATTCAGAATGTGATCTATCTTACAGAGTTGAAATTCAAAAAAAAAAAAAAGAGTATAATAGAATCTGTTTGGTAACAACCAAACAAAATCAGTACACTCCTAATTGGGTTGCACCAAATTATGATAAGCATAGGTTATACCAAATCATAATGGTGTTCAAATCTTTCTGGTTGCATTACGTTTACTTAACTGTGGGGATTTCTTCTACTCATTGGTGTAGATCACTTTTTCTCTGTCTCGATTAATCCCCAGTTATTTTCTTCATGAATCCCATGATTTCTTCTTGCATTTTCATACTTTCAAACATATTGAAATTATCCAATTTGGATTCTACAATTCAAATTTTTATTTGTATCCTTGGTTCTGGAATTCTAAGTTTTGAATCCATTAAATACAAATTTTTCATCCCGGAATTAAAAGAAAACAGTCATGAAAATATGTAGGTGCATTCTTTGTTTACCAATCCACTTTGAATAGTATAGCCTAAATTTGATTGTCCATTCCTAAAGTTAATAAGAAAAAAAAGCTTAGGTCATCTCAGAAAATATATTTTAAACCAATGAAATTAAATTTACATTAATAAAAAGTTTTAATTCCTTTTCATGTATAAACTTTAGTTAATTGAATTACATAGATGTTATTTAGTTGAAAGTAAATTACATAGGCATTTTTTTAGATTTTCAAACATTTAATTATATGAATATATATTTGTATGATGTTTAGATAGATGAACTAAAATAGTTTTTTAAAAAAATTATAGGAGCTAAAGATTGTTTTTAAATTTCGAGATTCAGAAACCAATTTATCTTAAATTTAATGAATTAAAAAAATATTTATGCCATGTACGTACTATATATATAGTTAGAGTTTATTTTTTAAATGTGAAAGTGAATTGACATTAAACCTTAATGTAAATGGTTAAATTAAAATAATTAACTCATGCAAGTTTCTTTTCAAAAAAGTTAAATAGTTTTTTTCTTGACCTGACATTTAACTAATAATTCATAGAACGGTATGATTTAGATTTATATACGGATTCTAGATTTAAATATAAAAAAATTAATTTATGTGTTAATTAAAAAAGATGGATAACGTAATTTTATTTTATTAAGTTCATCCTTTGGTTTCAACCATATAAACAATTCACTATAAATGAATTTTCAATTAAAATGGAGTATATAACAAGAGAAGTACAATTACTGGAAGACGAATTCTTGATAAAATTTCTCTTTTCGATTACTCTGACATTTTTATTCTTGACAATCTTTGTTAAATATTTTTTTTTATCAAAAATAAATAAATAATTGTTAAATATTTATTCAGTCAAAATAAATTGATATATATATATATATATATAAATTGATATATATTTATTTAATGTGAATGTTGGTTTTGTTTTTTTCTTGAATTGTATGAGTTTGGAGTAAGCGAATTTAAGGCCGGCCACTCACAGTGGTGGCCAAATGCCACAGAGGCATTTCATTTATGCAAAAACGGAACACACTAAAATAACTATTTTAATGAATTAACAAGAAAACCGAAAAAACAAAATCCCGTTTCAGTGCAGAGAAGAAGAGAAGAGCACTGAACTTGTGATCTTCCACTACTGTGAGTAGTTTCTCAGTCCATAGGAACCGTCACACGAGCATGAAGTTGATGCGGTTTTTGCACAAAGTAACGTTTCGCTGACTACAAATGGCGGAAGCAATGAGTTAGAGCTAGCTCGCAACGGTTCAATCCTCACGGTAGGTGGAACGAAAGAGCGAACGCGTGTGTGTGGATGGAGGAGCAGACTTTCGTGTCGAAAGCGAGGATCGCCTTCCATTCCGCGGCGGCGAAAGCGGAGCGCGTGCTTATGGATTTCAAATCTGATCGAGGTGAGTGAGGTTCTCATGGCGCCACATCTCTCGCGACCTATTATTGGATTTCTTTTTTTGTTTATCTAGCTTTAAACAGATTTGCCTTTTTCTTCTTTCCTTCTCTTCTCCCTTCGTATTTTTAGGGAGATTTTAACAGTTAATAATTAAAATAATAATTGCTATTTTCGGAATTAGCATTGACTCAATTTGTTGACCGTGAAGAAGATCACGATAGGCACTCGTCGCCGGAAGCTGATTCTCCCAACAGCAACAACAACAACAACGAAAGCGAGTCCAAGGTATTGGGCGTGTATCAGAGTAATTAACTGTTAATTGTTAATTGTTAATTCTTCTGCTTTTGTTTTTTATTTATTGTTAATATTAATTATTATTTCTTAGTTTGAACTTCGTGTTGGCCATAAAATTTGGGTGATAACTGTTTCGAAGCGGAAACGTTTTCAATCCTACCGAGGTTGGATTGTTTTTTGTTTTTTTCCCAATGTGTGCACTTTCGGGAGCTACATTTGATTATCAAACGAAACTATAATTGTTTGTTTAGTTGGGTTTTAATTTTAGGTTCGTGAAGGAAGGGAGATTTAGATTCGGTGGGATGTATTGTAATTCATTATTTGGTGAATTAATTACTAATAAACTCTGTTTCGTATTTAATTCGTTCACTCAACTCAATGTCCTTCCTCAAAATTAATTAGAATCCACAATAAGCGTGAAGGTGACATCTTCATTTTTGTGTTGTGATACGAAATCTGTCTTGGCTTAAAAGATGATTGAAATATGTTTTACCTATTTGTCTGCGTTTATGGGTAGGTAGTTATTAGGCAACATTTGTCATGTAGTGAGTGGTTACTTACTTGCACATTGGTCTTTGGGATGGTGCAGATTCGCAGTGAATTGAAGCATATAAAGTGGAGGCCTCCACATCTAGGAATAAAGCAGGATTGGCAAGATAGAATAAAGAACATCCGGAGAGGGAGAAAAGAAGTTGAAGATACAGATAAAGTTGGGGATGCGAACATGGCAATTCCATTTTATGATGATAATTTGTACACCCTGAATGTGAAGAATGATCTTGATGCCAAGGTAAGAAAATACGAAACATTTTAACTGGAGGATTCATCTTCCAACCTCCAACTGTGTGCGGATGATTGAAGTCTCCAAACCAGGAAGATAAGTCATCATATTTAACAAGAAAGTTCATATGTAAGTTAGGAATGCAAGGTATTCTTGTAATAAACTGGTTGTGGGAATCTCATTGTCTCCCTCCTTCCGGTAAATTAACTAAAGATTGCTAAAGATACAATCGGGGTTTTATTATTACTTTGCGTTTTCAATCATACAAATGAGTATCTTTTTGATATGCCAATTTATTACACATATGGGTTGCTTTAATGATGTATGAATGAAAACTTTGATTCAGGCTTCAGAATCATTTCCTTCAGTTGAAAGCCTAACTGCTGCAACTAAGGATCCCATTCCCCCGTCATCTGTACTCAAGCAATTGGCTATAGCTGTTGAGTAAGTTGTAATTGTTTTTACAAATATTTTGCCTTTTGTTGCCCTTTTTTTCCTGCAGCTTTCTGTGAACTACTCCAAGGTTCTATTCAATGTTGTTTCCTTCTATCTCTCTGTTTGCAAAATTCTCCTTCTCTGTTTGACACATATTTATTTAATGCGTGTTATTGTATATTTCGGCAACATAAGAAGTTTGTTCTGTCCTTCAAAAACATTATGCTCAATAATATATCTCGCTTCTTAAATTTTTATTTTACCTTTTGACTAGGGCCGGAAGTAAAGTGAAGTCAATGAAAGAATTTATAGCTTCACCAGGAGGTTCTTCACCCGCTAAAGAGAGGGCAGGCTTGAGTCTCTCTGCAGTTAAGGCTTTAGTGCTACGTGAAAAGGAGGACAATCTTACTTCGGAGTTTAGTAGCAATGATAAAGTTGTGCAGTTAATCAGTTCTCTGTTTGATCCAGGTATGTAAATTGTAGGTGGCTTGCTGATGATGTAATTACATTGAAGAACCTTTTTATGCTCTTCGTCTTCTTTAACCCACTATCTGCAATGATCTTTCACTTTCATTGTAATATTTGCAAGATATTCGCAGAGGGAGATTTCCTAAC
>Ga0123342_1000019_pt1 | contig 140333 bp, 83 predicted proteins | sample Turbeawhitnodule_FD_89960 | JGI IMG/M metagenome (GOLD analysis project Ga0123342, IMG submission 89960) | Root nodule microbial communities of legume samples collected from Mexico - Turtle bean Mexico white nodule | ecosystem: Host-associated > Plants > Roots > Nodule | place: Mexico: Nepantla... | reverse complement strand
TTTTTTTTCATGTGATGGCAGATGATTGTTGTTTCTTGAGGTGTCAGCTTAGCTGAGATGTCAAGTTGCATAGTGATGCCTAACACGAAAACTTTATAAAATAAAAAAAAAAGTTTATTTGTAACTGCAACAATACTTTCTTCACATAGTTATCTTTAAATAATTAATGTATGAAAAGAAAATAGTAGAGTTTTAATTTTTAAAACAAGACTTTTTGACTCTCTGATCTTTGTAGAGAACAAAAAGCAAAATATTTATTATTTTTAGACTAAAATTAATTAAACGTATTTCAATAATAATTAATGTAATAGTTAATTAGAGAAAAAAAGTCTTACGAAAAGACAGAAAATTAAATAAGGTGTGTTCTCCATAATGACAGAGTCAATACATTTTTTTAGCATGCGTACGCAAATATTATATTTCTAATATAATAAATTTTATTACATAACTTATATTTTGTTTTTCCTTCTAATTAACTCTACCCTGATAAAGGTTCTTATATTATAACATATTATTCTAAATATGAATTTTAGAATTATGTTGCAAAAAGTAAAATATATTCAATTAACGAACAAAAAATCGTTATAATATTATTACATTATATTAAAGTAAAATTGATACGTAGCATATTTTTGAGTGTTTTAAGCTCTAAAGAATAAATATTTAACGCACTTTTTAATTAGTTTTTAATTACAAACAAATAAATATATATTAACACTATTTTGTACATTATTATTCAATCAAAGTATATATAAAATGTATTTTTATTTTATTTTCTATAATAACTAATTTAAAAACACTTAAAAATATTTCCTATTAATTGACATTATATATTTATATATTAACTCTAAAAAAAACCTTTTCAATTCTTTATATAAATTCATTGAGATCAATTAATAAAATATTAAATTAATCAGTAACAACACAAAATTAAGTTAAATAATTTAAATAGTAGCTATATTTAATTACATTATCAAACTTCAAAGAATAACACCACACAATAAACTCATATCCACTTAAAAAAAAATACTAATAACATCAAATAACTTAATTTCTAGCCCATGTAGTAGAGACACTGATACGACATGGATACGGAAATACGTAAAATCTATAAAATGTAGGACACGGGAACACGAATCTATATATTATATAATTATAAATTATATAAATTGACAATAAAGATTTATGTGCACAAATATGTTCCAGATTATTTTTTGGGGCAAAAATATGTTTTTCATGACTGGTTAAAAATGATTTGTTTCTTATTTTTATAATCATAATAACAATTTATACAATAAAGTTTGAATTTTGAAAAAATTAATGTATTTTTTCTTTTTAAAATTGTGTTAAAACCGTACTAGAATCGTCAGAAATCTAACCAATATTTTTTTGAATTTGACACTTCATGGACCCGTATCTTACGGGTGTCATACGGAACACTGACACGCTATTTAATAAGAGTGTCCGTATAGCGAAATATTAAAAATACAAGAAATAATTTCAGTACAAGAAATAATTTCAATAAAATAAATAAACTTACTGATTTACTATTTTTACGCGTAGTCATTAAACACCTACTCATTAAATTTTATTAGGAACTACTGATAAAATTAATTACAGAGGTTATATTAATGAAAACATTATAAATTCTAGAAAGAATTCTATACAATAAACTCTTATTTCATTAAATATCATTCTTATTTTTTTGGCAATAAATATCTGTGTATTTTCACAAAAAATGTTCTGACAGTCTGTTTTTTATATTTATTTGAAAAGAATAATAAAAGCGTGCAACATGAGAAAGAGTCCTTAAAACCAAACATCATTTTCACTCCTTCACGGAGAAAGAAAAACCAGCACTCGCCATTTTTGCTCCTTAAAAAACATCATCAAGAACACCGAAAGCACAGTGAACGTGTTTGCCAATGGGAGTTAACATGTCAAACACACCACCTCACACCAAAGACTTGTTCTCCTCTCCAACTCTCTCTCTTAGCCTAGTAAGTAATCAACTCTCTCTATCTATATCTATATGTATATCTATATATATATATATATACACATATTTATTTACATATATATAGTGTATATGTAATTTGATGAAACTAATTATTAGTAACTTTGTTGTTATATTTTGTTCTGTTTGATTGGATGCGAAGGCAGGGATTTTCCGGCATGCGGAGGAGGCGGCGGCGACGTCCGGCATGGTGGTGGCCGGCGATGAGGTCCGGCGAGAGGACACTGTTGAGGTTAGCAGTGACAACTCAGGACCTATGAGATCCAGGTCAGAAGAAGATTTTGATGGAGAAGGTGCTCATGAGGATGACGATGATGAGAACAACGACGATGGTGATAGGAGTAAGAAGAAGAAGAGGAAGTATCACAGACACACTGTTGAACAGATCAGAGAAATGGAAGCGTACGTAAACTCTCTCTGTATATATACGTATTAATTTTGTATTTATTATGAAGTGAATTTGAATGAGACTGAACATTGTATATAATTTTATTTTTTTCTTTCACTTTTCTTCGGTTGAACATTCATTGTTACAGAGAGAGACACATGTAGTTGTTGTTTAAGTTAAAGATTATTAGTTAATAGATCATTTTATTTATCCTTGCACCTTGAATAGGTGTTAATCGACCAACCGATTGGTTTAAGGTTGTTTTAGTTTAATAAGAAACATTGAAGACTGAGATACTGTTCATATGTAGTAGTTAATTCCAACATGATTGTCGTAACACGTGTGATCTGCAGAAAAACATTAGGTGTTAACTAAAAGTGGTGGTGATGTATGTATGTAACAATGAAATGGTTTGTTCCAAAGTTAAATAATTTAGATACCGACATTGCAAGTGGGTTTTAAAGCAAGGTTTATAAATAGATATAACTGGTATGTGTACGCCGTACAGCTGCAAAGATTATGGGAAAAGTTTGGGATCGACAACATATGGTCAAAGGAAAAAGATGACAACCATTTCATTGTTAAATATTAATGAAATGATGATTTTGAAGTACTTTTGCTTTGTCGGTAAGTTGTTATGTTATGATAATGTAAAACAGTTTTGTTAAAGTCCATCTGTATAAATTGTTGTTGGATGAATCTGTGTGAGATTTGAAGGTTGTAGTGAAAGATAAGACAGCAAAAAAAGCTGTCAACTGACATGAATAATGTACTGATGTAGGCTTTTCAAGGAATCACCGCATCCTGATGAAAAGCAGAGGCAACAACTCAGCAAGCAACTTGGCCTTGCTCCTAGGCAAGTCAAGTTTTGGTTCCAAAATCGCCGAACCCAAATTAAGGTATCTTAATTTATTCATTATTTACGATGCCTAAAATATTTTATTTTCTATAATTAGATGGAAAGTCCAAGTTAGGTTAAAAATTTATTTTTTAATATCATACTAGAGTTATTAAGTTTATATAACAAAAGTTTTTTTTAGGTTTATTATAACGAGAATTTATTGGTATATATATTTACTATTTGTTATTAGATCATTCATAATGTATATTTTCACCTACGAGTTGGCTCAAAGTAAGTAGTAGGTGTAAACTTCACTCGTATATTGCGAATTTTGCAGGCAATACAAGAGCGACATGAAAACTCATTGTTGAAGGCAGAACTAGACAAACTGAAGGAGGAAAACAAGGCCATGCGGGAGATTATAAACAAATCTTGTTGCCCCACTTGTGGCATGGTAACGGCTACCATAGATGCTTCCATGTCCACTGAAGAAAAACAACTTCTTATTGAAAATGTCAAACTCAAAGCTGAGGTAATTTGTATGTATTCCATATAAAACTGAAAAAAAAAATGTATTTAATAGAGCAATGTGTGCAGAAAATCTTATCAATTCTCTGATATACACAGGTAGAGAAACTCCGAGCAACTTTGGGAAAATGTTCACCAACGTCTCCTGCATCTTCTGGTGGTCACGAAGAGGAAGAGAATAGAAGCTCTTTGAACTTTTACAATGGAGTTTTTGGGCTTGAGAAATCAAGGATAATGGAAATAGTGAACCGGGCAACGGAAGAGCTCATAAAGATGGCAAACATGGGGGGACCATTGTGGGTTCGCAGCGTTGAAACAGGTCGTGAAATACTTAACTATGATGAATATGTGAAGGAGTTCGCAGTTCAAAACTCGTGCAGTGATAAGCCCAAGACCTTCATCGAAGCCTCAAGAGACTCCGAGGTTGTTTTTATGGACCTCCCTCGTCTGCTCCAAACCTTTCTAGATGTGGTAAGTGTGAGACACGTACGAGGCTGTATTTTTATATATAAAGAATGTTTCATAGGAGATGATGTCACCACAAGATATATATATATATATTTTTTAATGAATCTCATACAAATAAAAGGTTTAAGACAGCAATTAGAATATGCTTCCACAAATCTTCTATGACTGCTTCAAATTAAGATTAAGTATATTTTTTACTCTCCTACTGTTAACTTTCTTATAATATTTTCTAACATGTTCTGCAGAATCAATGGAAGGAAATGTTTCCGTGCTTGATATCAAAGGCTGCAACTGTGGATGTTATATGCAACGGAGAAGGTTCCAACGGGAATGGTGCAGTGCAATTGGTAAGGGAGAAAGATGTTTTAATTTCGCAGTGTTAGGTAGTCATATATTACACATACGTACAAAATAGGTGTCTCGTTTATCTTGAACCATTCATTTCGAACTCATGTTGTTGGAACGTGGATCCTTGTTCAAGTGGTCCAAACTTGACAAACACAAGAAAAAGATAGGACTTCTCTAAAAGTGGCCTTTTCCCACTCTTGTAATTTTCAACCAACTGTTATTCAAGTTTAAGATTTGAAAACAAAAACAACAAACACTTTGGCTCATGTGGATTATGATTATAGTTTCATTATCTTAACAGATAAGGTTTTATTCATAACCTTTCATGCATTACTCTTCTGCCGATTCCTTTATTTTTATCTCAGAAAGTGTTGATAAGGACACAAAAAAAACTTAAAAGAATACACAGAAAATTTCGAACATACATCATTTAGCAACTCATGACACTTTTCCTCCCATTTCCCAATATCAAAATCTCTCTCTCCACCCCTTTTATCTCTAGAAAAGGATCTTCCTTTCCCAGTCACATCTCTAGAGTATTGTGGAAATTCTCCTTTATTCCCTATTCAATATACATCAAGACAAACATGATACTATTGTTCAAGTCCTTAGACATGGACAATAATGACAATGAGACTTCCTCCATCAAAGTACACAAAGGCACTAGGTTTTGTTGCCATGAAAAGTGTTGCAAAGTAATAACCATGACCTGTAATATTGTAATATTTTATAGCTGCGTAAAATGCTTAAAAATTTGTATAAGGGTTGTAACACCTGAAATGTTTTCTTTAATTAATTAATTCTTTGCTGATAACTGTAGATGTTTGCTGAGCTGCAAATGCTCACTCCAGTGGTGCCCACCAGAGAAGTGTATTTTGTGAGGTGCTGCAAACAGTTGAGTGATGAACAGTGGGCGATAATTGACGTATCTATAGACAAAGTAGAAGACAACATTGACGCATCTCTTGTGAAGTGCAGAAAACGCCCATCTGGTTGTATTATTGAGGATAAATCAAACGGTCATTGTAAAGTATATGAACAAAAACTATTTAACATTTTATGTGAAATTGAGACTATATATTGATATTTCTTTGGGTTTAAGGTGACATGGGTGGAGCACTTGGAGTGTCAGAAGAGCACAATCCATACATTGTACCGAACCATTGTGATCAGTGGTCTAGCTTTTGGGGCAAGGCATTGGATAGCCACACTACAACTTCAGTGCGAGCGTCTAGTTTTTAACATGGCCACAAATGTTCCTACCAAGGACTCAACTGGTGAGCACTTGTTAAAGGCTTTACTTAGACAAATTAAAGTCTTTTAATTACCATTTGGTAATGATGCATTCATAATTCCAATTTTTTATACAATCACATTACAATTTCCAATACTATCATTTTCCTTCCTTCTAGGTGTTGCAACGTTGGCTGGGAGGAAGAGCATTCTAAAGTTGGCACAGAGAATGACATGGAGTTTCTGCCATGCAGTTGGGGCATCAAGTTTCCATACGTGGACCAAGTTCACTAGCAAAACAGGAGAAGACATAAGGATCAGCTCTAGGAAGAACTTGAATGACCCTGGTGAACCTCTTGGGGTTATCTTGTCTGCTGTTTCTTCTCTATGGCTTCCTGTCTCTCCTAATGTGCTGTTTGATTTCTTGAGGGATGAAGCTCGTCGAAGTGAGGTACAAATGTGGTGCACCCCTTTTGTTCTTATATAAATCCAAGATATTCCTATGTTAAGGATCATTCTTTTAGGACACTGAAATCCATTTAAAATACACATTTTTTCATGTGAGTCCTTCATTGTTGGATATTAGAGTATAATAAATACATGCAAACTCAAACTAGTTTGATAAGATTCACTTATACTTACTTCTTTTTAGAGATTCCACATCGATTATAAATTTTTTTCGTTAGATATTCCATATCGATTAAAGATCAGCACATAATAAATGGGTACAAAACTCGTCCCTTTTTTTTAAGATTCCATATCGACTAGAAATTTCCTTTTAGAGATTCCACATCGATTAGAGATTAGAGCATAATAAATGGATACAAAACTCACCACTTCCATTTAGAGATTCCACATTGACTAGAAATTTCATATTAATCAATTAATAGATTAGAACACTAAATATAAAACTCACAACTTTTTTTAAAATTTCTCATTGACTAGAAATTTCTTCTTTAAAGACTCACATCCATTATAAATTAGAGCATGAATAGAAATATTAATGGTGCCACAACAATTTTTTTTATAGTTATTTCTATAAGAGTTATATGGATAAGGTACAAAGTTGGGGAGTTCCACAAAAGTGGATCCACCTACAGCAGCTATTTAAGCAGTTTGGTGAGTAATAATAGCAAATGGGGCCATTGTGCTGACTGCTGACAATTATCTTTATCACAGTGGGATATGATGTCCACTGGTGGGTCAGTGCAGTTGATTGCAAATTTAGCCAAAGGAAAAGACAGAGGCAATGCTGTAAACATCCAAGTAAGTTTTTCTACTACCATCTCCCTCTGTTGATGGTTGAATAGTCAACAAAATACACAATGGATTTGAGAAAAACTTGGTTACTATAGTTAAGCATGGATTCCTCTTACTTTGGCAGAAAATAGAATCAAAAGAGAAGAGTGTGTGGATAGTGCAAGATAGCTGCACAAGTGCTTATGAGTCAATGGTGGCATATGCTGCTGTGGAATTTGGTGGTCTTCAGTCTGTGCTGACAGGATGTGATTCAAGTAATGTTGCCATTTTGCCATCAGGATTCTCAATTCTCCCTGATTGGATTGAGGGAAGGCCATTGCTGATAAGGTCAAGGCAAGAAGAAAAAGGAACAGAAGGAGGGTCTTTATTTACAATGCTGTTTCAGATGCTTGTGGATGCTTCTCCTAATGGCAAGTTAACAATGGAGTCTGTGGAATCAGCCAATAATATTGTGTCTTGTACATTAAGAAATATTAGAACAAGCTTAGAGTGTGAAGATGGTTGACCAAGATAAGAGAGAGTGAGAGAAGATAGTTAGTTAGATAGGATTTGATTAGCTGCAACAGTTATAGGCTTTAGGAGGCAAAATTCAAGGATGAACTTTATCTGATATTGAAAACTCATGCTTCAATTTTTCACCTTTGATTAACTATAGGGATGACAAAATTGAGTCTTCCAATCCAGTTCAACACTAAACTTGAATCTTTTACTGTTAGTTTGTATTGTTTTATGTAGATTAAAGTTAAAAACATTTTATAGTTAATAGTATATAATTAAATGAGTGTAAAACTTAAATAGTTTTATAAATTTAATTAAATTTAAAATCTATTTTTTAATATAGTATCATAATCATTATAAATATGAACTTAAAGTCACCTAGTATCTTCTTTAATGAGTATCATTCAAGAATAAGAAATAAAATTTTGAGTAAAGTAAAAACAATAAGGTTTTAAAACCACGGATCATGGTTATTTTAACTGTAAAAGTATTATTTTTCCTTAATAAATACCTTATATGACGTATTATATATATATATATATATTAATTAGTCTTGGATAGTTTGAGGTCAAATAGATATAACATATGAATTATATTTTATTATTATTTTATGTTTTACATACTTGTACAAAAGAAGACATATTATAAAATATAGGATATTCTAATTCGACTTAAAAAATAAGTCAAATAAAAGAAATTACATTAGGACCATAATTTATGACTTTGGAAAAAGTTACGATGAATTTTTCTTATTTCAAGCCTTTAGGTTCTGTTTTAAAAGTTTGATAATTAGAGTTCTTAGTATTAGGGATTTATCTTAGTTCTATGTTGAGTTTTAATTAATATTATTTAGATTTTAAAGTTATTATCTTTTTAATTTGATCTCAAATAACACAATTAAATATTTTTCTATTTTTTGTTAAAATTTTGGATGTGAATTTATTGAATATTTTTATTAATGATTAATATGTCTTATAAACGATTTTAGATAAGTTAAATTTTTTATTAATAAAAAATTAGACTAACTATTAGTATACAATCTTTCAACTTCAAATGGGGTAGACGAGGTTTATTTAGGAAAAAATAAAAAATAAATTACAAGGTAAATTATGCTTAATTTATATTTTTCTTATCATTTTGTTTTTTTAAATTACTTGTTTCGTTAGTTTTTAATAATAATTTTTCTTACTTGCACGACATCATAAAGGTAATTGGGTTAAAATTTTTCATCAAATGAATTTATCTAAGAAGAAATACTTTACCTTTTAAACATACCAATTTGGATATAAGATTTGGGACGAGATTGATCAACATTATTCAACCGACCGAGTTAGGGGCATGACTAATCATAGTCAACAGTTTTATTACACCAACCAAGTTGAAAAACAAAATTGATCATAATCAATAGGTTTATTACACCAACCCAACTAGACTTAGATAACATTTGGTAACCAAAAAATATTAATAACACAAAAAATATTTTAAAAAATATTTTTTTTTTAAAAATTAAAAACCAAACGAAAAGTATCTTTGCTTAATTCCAAGATGTTCATTTTAATAAAGTATAACGTGTTTTTCTTTTTTTAAAAAAATAAAATTCTTAAGCTAACATTAATAATAAAAAGTGAATAATAAATAACTTTTATTTGAAGAAGGATAAATACTATGTTGAAACACTTTAGTTCTTGGTCTCTTACTTGGCCTCACCCTTTTATTGTTACGAAACAAAACTGGAGTTTTCAAGTGAAATTTCATGATAATTACATAGGCTCTTTCTCTTCTCTTCTTTTGTTTCTTTTTATTATTTGTAGTGGTGACGCTTTCTAAATGATTCTAAAGATTTAGAAAAAAGTTTAGGGTTTACCAAATATTCTAACCCTTTCCTTAGTGATGTTTTTCGATTGAGTGAATTTGAGTTCCCTATTATAATGAGAAATGTGTTTTATAGGCACAATTGATTATATGTTATCTTCTAAATTTTAACTAGTATTTTTTAATTTTTAAATTTGTATCTTTCTTAATTAATTTCAAATACCACAAGTAAATATGAATTTATTTTTCACTAAAACTTTGGGTGAATTTTACTAACACTGAGAATTTCTATGTTTATTTATGCCTCAAAATTGTCAAAAGAAAGTTCTAAAATATAAAATTAAGGTTTAAAATAAACATTTAAATAAAGTTGGAAAAATAAAACAAAACTGAATCACAATCATACATATTTCAACCGTAAAATTATACAGACATTAACACTAAATAGACTCCAAGAACACCTCTAAAATATTCCCTTAATTTATTAATTCTCACCTGATAAAAAAAAATCTGACCAACTTCAAAACAGGTACAGTACAAACTTCATCAATACAAACAGCATGTTTAACCATAAAAAAAATAAAGTAAAATTACTTATTTCTATTCAATTTAGTTTTTTATTTTAAAATTCAAAATTTATTTATTTAAATTTTGAACATATCATTTTAGTTCCAGTAAATATAGTTTTTAATATTTTTAATTTCTACAATGCAATATTAAGCATAATGTTTTAATTTTTAAGAACAGTAGATAAACATATATGTTGTATTGTTTTGTGATGTTGCCATTGGAGAAGAGTTAGAAGTGGATAAGCTTATCTATCTTCAAGCGATGTGTGACCTCACGAATGAATTTTCCAAATCTGCTAGATTGAATGCGTGTGGCCACGTGTACACATGAGTTAGAAGAACTGATACTGAACTACTGATATAGCAGCACAAGAAGAAGAGTTTGAACAAGTGAAGAATATCATCATCATGGCTTCTCTTGCAACCTTAGCTGCTGTTCAACCAGCTGCAATCAATGGCCTTGCTGGAAGCTCCCTCACTGGAACCAAGCTCTCTTTCAAGCCCTCTCGCCAGAGTCTCAAATCCAAGAACTTCAGGTTCCATGCATTCGTTTGTGTAAATTGCAGTTTTTGAAGAAAAAGTAAAAAGTGTTGTAATTTTTATGCTGAAAGAGTGGAACTAAATTCTCAGGAGTGGTGCTGTGGTAGCAAAGTATGGTGACAAGAGTGTGTACTTTGATTTGGAGGATCTGGGTAACACCACAGGGCAGTGGGACTTGTATGGCTCAGATGCACCTTCACCCTACAACTCTCTTCAGGTTTGTCTCTTCTCTGCATCTGCATATTCTTCATTGAGAATCAAACATGGAAAATTAAAGATGATTCAGTGATATACTTGTGTATAATTTGATAACAGATGTTCAATTCATACATGTTCCTCGTTGGTAAACAAGTAGAATTTAATTCAGAAGCATACTTTCTATGAATATCTCTTGTATGGCAAATGATAGTTTGGTAAATGTGATGTAGACTTTGAAAGATTACTTGGTGTTAAATGAGAGTGTGTTGAGAGAGGGTGTCAACATATCACTGCACTATCTCTTAAGAAATATACTTTAAGCTTAACTCAATCTTATAAGTTATTTTTTGTAAAGTTAAGTTAGGCTTAAAGTCCACTTCTAAACATGTTATCAGAATTGATCTTAGTGAGAGTTTGTTGAACCTATCGTGTCACTCTACTATTGGACCGCTACGAACTACCTATAAATATCTAGTTTCACCTATAAATATTTAGTTCCACACACGAGTTGAAAGTCTCGCGTGAAGGATGCGTTAGAAATCCCTAGTCCAATAGAAATAAAGATAATTCATAGTATATAAAGAGGTGCAAACCTTACTTTACATCTTGGTTTTGTAAGGTTGAGTTGAACTTAAAGTCTACTTTTTACGAATATCAACTGAGTATAGTAAATTATCCTCGCTGTTCAATCATTTGATAATTTGTTTGACATGATTACTATGAGTGAAACTCAATAGAATTTGATCAATTTTTTTGTGATGTACCTTAAATTCGATGATTATATATTAGTTATGATAGAATTCTATATTTCTGATTAGTTAATCGTGTAAAAAGAATTAAACTTTATACTCAAACAAATATCTCATACATACACAAACTACTTACCAGTTTCACTGACATGGATTTGCAGAGCAAGTTCTTTGAGACATTTGCTGCTCCATTCACAAAGAGAGGATTGCTACTCAAGTTTCTTATATTGGGAGGTGGATCCACCCTGGCATACTTCAGTGCAACTGCCTCAGGTGACATTCTACCAATCAAGAAGGGTCCACAGCTTCCACCACAGCTCGGCCCTCGTGGCAAGATCTAATTACATTTGTATCAGAACTCAATCAGATTGAGTTCCTTATTAATTTCTTTTTCTGGTTTGAATGATGTGTAAGTATGCTTAAAGACCACTATTCAAAGATGCTTCTTTTCAGTCTAATTGAGTGGCATTGCTTTGCTTTTCAATCGAAGTAAAGACATATAAATGTTTACCTTATTACCTCTTCAACATGTACATTACTTTCGAATGTCGAAACTAACCAGGTTACGATAACTGGATTTTAAGCCTAATTTAACCTCATAAAACCGACTTATAAGATGAGGTTTGCGCTCACTTATATATTATGAAATACCCTGATTTCTAGTCGATGTTCGATCTCCAACACAGGTCTTGTTTGATTCATCCAACAACATGATGACAAATTAGCACAAAAAATTGTTTATTTAAGAATCAAATGGCTTATAGATTGTTAATCATAGTTAGGTAGTTTTTTAAGGTTTGATGGCTGCGAAAGGCACTGGCATCTGTGAATTCATGAAGTAACAGAGTGCTTCTTCAGACCCCGATGGGTTTGTAATTTATGTATCCATACATTCCTATGTACAAAAGAAAAAACGAATAGATGATCAAGAATAAATAATTATGTTTTAAGAAACTTCCTCTCCACATATCACAGGCTACATGTACTGATTTTTATACTTCTTCCTCTCTCTCTTTTAAGTGTTTACACTTCAAATTCTGGCTCAATGGCGTGCTGTAGGACTTCTCATACCTCCCAATGTCTCAAGGTAGGACACTTTCTTGTCAGTAACTACATCTGGAAGCTTTTGGGGCTTTCCATTATCCATGTCATTGTAGAGGTCATCTGAGGGGTCTCTCTTAGCATCTGAGTCACCTTGATCACTGCTCCAACCCATGAAATCTGATAGTGTCATTGTTTCTGAGCCACCCTTTTCCACCTCCTCTTTGGGAGTTGGAGATTTATCTGGTTTGGAAGTTGTGTTTCTGGAAACACTTCTTCTGCTTGATTGTGGTGGATTTTGAGTGAGGAAATCTGCATGGAGTACATCTTCTATTCTTGACAGCACTGTGAAGGCCAAACTCTCCAATATCCTAGAATAACTTTCAAGAACAGCTTGCCCCACATCCTGAAATGGTAAGTGATTATGTCATAAGAATATAACCTTTTCAACATTGCAATGAAAAACATGCAAAGTGAATGTCCTCTCCAATCTCCACATGACACATTATTAACCTTTTTTTTCAATAGAAATTGTGATTGCTATTAAGAAGTGAACTTTAAGCCTAATTCAATCTCATAAAACCGACTTTTGAGGTAAGGTTTGCACCCACTTATATAATGAAATGTTCTAATCTCTAGTCGATGTGGATTACATGTCATGTGAAGATTGGTTAGAACTACATGGTCTTGGACCATGCAATAATTTCTTGTGAAGTAGACAGTGGACAGGGTCTTTACCCTGTTGAATTGGATTTTGCTTATATCCAATGCAGATTGGGGAATCCCTGGGAAACGATGCTTTAGGAGAAGTAAGATGGTTTCTGCTCTCTCTTCAAAGAGTTCTCTCTTCTCAATACTCACAGCAGAACCCCAAGCTGATTTACAGTCTTTTTGGTTCATCTTCCGTCTCCAAATCACAATGGATGCCTCAATTCTGTCCTTGAGATCTAGGATTTTGTGTTCTGATGTCATGTCCATAGATGCTAGGAGCTGATCAGGGTCGAAAAATTCCTCTGTAATGCTCCTGTATATCATGTCCCCTAGACTTGATCTTCCATTCTAAAGAAAAAAAGCATTCATGTTGTGTGTAAGAAGATTTCACAATGTTAACCATGACAACTTTATGCAAATACTAGTTCCTTTTGACTTGCCTTGGGCAGGGATTCAATGTAGCTTTCAGGGATCTCCATTTCTGAAAGAGTTTGAGCATTTATGGCCATAGCTGCTTTAAGTACTTGGTTCACACAATCTTTCTGATACTGCACAAACCTTCTTGCTGCATCAGATAGACCCTCTGGGGGAACCTTTGGTGTAGGCAACCACCACTTGTTATCGTTTTTTCTATTATCAGGATCATCTGCATCTTTTGATACATAATAGAACTCGGTTTGGTCTTTGAAGTTATCCAGACTGTCCTGCTCATCATCAATAATTGTATGAGAACCAACACTCAATTGAAGCATACACTACTACAAAATTATTAAATAGAAACCAATTTCAAAGACAACAATTAATTAGTTACTAAATTAGACACTATTTTAGAGACTAAAAAAATTTTTGGTTTCTAAATTAGTTTCTATTATAGATAAATAGTTTCTAAACTGGTATCTAATTAGCTACCAAGGTTTTAACTACCAATTGTTTAGAGTCTGAATTTGGTAGCAAAAACTTTGGTAGATAATTAGATACCAATTTAGAAACTATTTATCAATGATAGAAACTAATTTAGAAACTAATAACTTTTTAGTTTCTAAAATAGTCTCTAATTTAGTCAATATAGTAACTAATTATTGTTGGTCTCTAAAATTAGTTTCTATGTAATGATTTTCTTGTAGTGATATAGAACAGACAAGCAGTGATCAAATTTAATTTGTGAGGGAATCTGATCTTACAATAAGCATGGTATCAAGCTTTCTTAAGGCAGGGATATTCATGTGGAGATCAGTTCTCTGTCGTGTTGTCATAACCTATGCAACCAAAGATAAGATTGATGAATCATAGAGCAATTGTGAAAGGAAGAATGATCAACATAAGGAAGGAGAGAGGGTTACCTCCATCATTGAGCCATCCTTGTTTTTCTGTTGCACAGGAACCATTTCAACAATGTAATCAGTGACTGATAGAAGCCAATCAATTTCTTTTCTCCATCTTGCCTTCCTCTCCGGGGGCATCGGCTCTAGACGCTTTTGCTCTCCAAAAACAGCAGCTGCATTCTCAGTAAGAAAAGAATGAGAGAAACTGACAATGAATTATTTGAAACATTTCTGCTATCAACCTCTCCTGAAAATGGAAGGAACAGCACAATGTTTGCACATCATGGTTGGACCAGGATAGAAAGAAGAATGTCATGTCTCAGATGAAGAAACAAGAAAGCAAGAGGCAACATACCTGCAAGATTTGTGAATGCATTTGACAATGCCAGAGCTGAAGAAACACCCTTTCCTCCACCAGACATATCCTCCCCCAACAGGAGTTTAGCAAATCTCTCCTTCATCTGTTCCAATTCTGAATTAAACCCAACCATTTATAAATATTATAGACTAATCCAATGCAACAACACATACACAAAGTTTGAAGAAGAAAAAAAAGACATTGAAAGAAAGAACAGTTTCAAAATCAACATGCTCCAACATGGAAACAAACAATGTTAGTGGTTATCATAAAACATATATGACATTGCATTTAATCATGTGAAAGTAAAGTAGGTGTGAATCTAAATCCACAGAATGTTTTACCTTGCACTAGTTTATCTTTGGCTTCTTTGGCTACAATTTCCTCCTTGTTTACCCTTGGCTTAGGAGCCTTATCAGGATCATTAAGAGATTTTGATCCTTGACATTTTGATGACACTGGATCTTCCTCAGAAGGAGAAGGATCTAATGCAGTGGCACTCTCAACGCTAAGACTCTTTGTATGCCTCCCTGCATTGTCAAACATTCCTTTGAAATTGAATAGTTTGGACCTGTAACCTTCCTGTTCTTGTTCCATTGCTTTAACCATAGTTTCCCTTGAATTTATTGTATATGTGATGCAAGGGAAATTTTCAAGGGAAGAACAAGAACAAACATGGGAGTTCCAGGTCCTTTAGGAAGAGAGAAATAAGGCAAATTATGTTTGATGCATTGAGGGTAGGGAGGAAAATAGCAGAGGAGAAGCAAAATGAAATGGAAGATGTTTTTTTAGGAGTGTGAGATTTTGAGAAAAAAAAAGTTGGAGGTGAATATTTGATGGGGTTTGTGTTGGTTTTTATTTTCTTTTTTGAGTTGGTTCATTGAACGTGGGGTGCATGTTTTTAACAAATTAAGCGGGTTTATGAGTTAGAAACATAAATTTACATTATTATCATTGTTATTATTTTTATGTTGAGAGGAACCTGTTTTGGCAACCATGTGGGAAATTGGATGGTTAAGGTTCTGATTTGAGGTCAAAGGTTGCTGAAGACCAGGGAAACACACACATGCATGAATCTCAATTTCCTCCTACAACTATTTTACTCTTCTCTTTCTCATTCATCAACTTCTAAATCTTTATAGTAATTTCCAAATTCTAGCTTCTCACTTTTTTCTGTTCATGCCACCTGCACACACCCTCACTCTTTTATTACATTTTATTGCCATCAATTCTACACCCTGTCATTACCCAAATTGCCTTTGGAGCCTCTTATTCCAAAACTTTTCAAATATTTCATGTCAAATATTATGCAATGAGTAATGAGATACTACATTAGTTAGTTAATCCTTAAAATACATTACTTAGTTAATCCTAAAAAAAACAACATATTTTTCGACAGAAACAGATGAGATTTACATCTACTTATGTATTATAAAGTATTATTCTTTGTGATTAAATAAACTCTAAAGGAGTGTGATAACATATTAAGAAATGAACTTTTTAAGTCTAACTCAACCTTAAAAAAATGGCTCATAAGATGAGGTTTGTATTTATTTATATACTATGAGACGGTATGAACTTTTAAGTCTAAATCAACCTTACAAAACTGGCTCATAAGATGAGGTTTGCACCCACTTATATACTATGATATGTGTTTATTTACAATATTTACAAAATCGATTCATAATATGAGATTTGTAATAACTTATATATACCATGAAACAATATGAACTTTTAAGTCTAAATCAACCTTACAAAACCGGCTCGTAAGATGAAGTTTTCATTCACTTATATATTATGAGATGTACTTATTTACAGTATTTACAAAATCGGTTCATAAGATAAGGTTTGCAATAACTTGTATATACTATAAGACGGTGTGAACTTTTAAGTCTAAATCAACCTTACAAAACAGAATCATAAGATGGGATTTGCCCTCATTTATATATTATGAAATGTATTTATTTACAGCATCTATGAAATAGATTTGTTAGATGAAATTTGCACTCACTTATATAAAGTATAAAATTTAGTGAACGTGAGATGTCCAAGAATATTTTAATTCTTTTCTAAATATCTTATTTGTTTAAATTACCATGAACTCTATCAATAATTAAAAAAAAAAAAAAAACTCACTCACCATATCCAATTATACACCTATAATGGAGTCTGATTTTCCTCATAGTAGTTTCTTGTAATTTTTATAAGAAGATTAAAAAATAAAATCTCGAATCAGTCATTTTTTAATTAAACTCAACCGATCTGTACTGATATACTCTGCACTCTTTTATTCTCAATAAATGTTTTTTAATTTACATAAATTCTTACCCAACAAAAAGTGTCCAATTAATAAGAAAAGGACTCGTATTAATCTTCTTGTTGTTCATGTGATTTCTAGTCTTTACGACCTGTTCAGGTTTTAATGAACTTCCTGTAAGAATGTTTAAGGGTAGGTTTAAACTAAATTTGAGAGAAAATAAATTGAAATTAATTATTTGTATTCATTTTGAGTTTTTCATTTTTTATGCAATATATAATTACTTTTAAATAAAAAATATATATTATTTTAAAAATTGCACGTAATTATGCAATTAATATGTATAAAAGAATACTATATTTTACTATAATCTACTTACATAAACTAAATAATAATAAAAAATGGAATCCATGTAATTGATTTGATTTGAGTTAGAGTTCCGATATGATGACACCTTCTGCACATTTGATGATGTAGACGTGGCAATGACGTGACAGAGTGAGATTGCGCGCGAATGAGTAGCGCAAGCTTCAAAATAGGGTAAAAAATAATATATTGCACCGGTTCTTAGAAACAACCAGTGTAATATATATTTTTTTACTCATAATGACCCATATTACATAGGTTAAGTCACCTAACCGATGTGATATATGATCCATATTAAAAAAATGATTTTTTTTTCATATAGAGTGGGTGAGTCATAAACGTCACATAGGTAACCAGACACACGGGTAACCAGTTATGCGTGTGTCAGTATATGTGGAGAAACTTGTGGCTAGGTAACAGTTCTGGTAGGGTTATTACACCAGTTAAGTCATCTAACCAATGTAATATATGATTTTTATTAAAAAAAATTATTATTTTTTTCATGAAGAGTGGGTGGCCATTAACGTCACATAAGTAACCACCTACAGACACACGGGTAATCAGTTTTGCGTGTACTACAGGTAAAATATTATAATATAAAACTAGTATCACATCCTCACCAAATATCACGTCTGCATGGTCAATTAATGTCACCCAATTGATGTCAAATATGCGTTAGTATCAGAGAGTGTTAATAAAACATTTTTGATTGAGTTACTCATAGTTACAAAATTATATATATATATATATATATATATATATTATATAATTAAAAATTATATAAATTTACAATAAATTTTATGTGTATAAATATATTTTAATTTTTTTTAATAAAAAGATGTTTCTCCTTATTTAAAAAATATTTATTAATCATACTAATATCAATTCGGTAGTTTACACTACATTCAAAATACATGTTTGAGGCTTACAAATCACAAATATAATAGTTTAACTTATCAATTTCATTGGGATTTGAATTAAATCAATGTCATTACTATTTAACGAAATTTTGAGCGATGTTATCTTCACGCATTATATATGGAAGGGAGTGAGAATTCGAGGGTTTTTGTTGCGTTGCGAATCTGCGGAATCTCTAACCTAACCAAATCCCAATTTCGCCGGCAAAATGGGATCGATTGGGGTACTCCTCGTGGGTCACGTGATGCCATACCTGGAGCAAGAGCTCGACAAGCGCTATAAGCTGTTCCGCGCGTGGGATTACCCCAACGCGGCACAGCTGCCGAGTCAGCACGCCACCTCCGTCCGCGCGGTGGTCGGAAACTCGAGCGCCGGCGCGGACGCTGCGCTGATCGAGGCGCTGCCGAAGCTGGAGATTGTGTCGAGCTTCAGCGTGGGAGTGGATAAGGTTGACCTGGAGAAGTGCAGAGAGAAGGGGATTCGCGTGACCTACACGCCTGACGTGTTGACCGACGAGGTGGCGGACCTCGCTATTGGCTTGATGCTGTCGCTCCTCCGGAGGATCTGCGAGTCCGATCGCTTTGTCAGGAGCGGCAAGTGGAAGCACGGTGCCTATAAGTTGACCACTAAGGTTTGTTTGTTTGTTTTTTTCTGCATTCTCGTCATTTTTCTTCACTCGCAGTTGAAGTAGGTTACAGTGATTTGACACATTATGATATAGCTGTTACATTGACTTTCTTACCTTAATTTGATCTAAAGTATCACTCCACTAAATACTCTTTAGAGTGATAAAATTACAATAGTAATCTCCTTAGTAGTGAATAGAAAGGGTTTTTGGATGCTTGGATGACTAGTTAACATGATCTTTGATCCGTTGAAGGTTTACTCATATGCTTGAAATCATGGTTGTTCAAGGATAATATTCTTTAATACTTCGCTGACACGTGTTCAAATTTGTCAGGTCAGTCGTAATTATATTGTTATAAACGAGATTAGCATTTCACCCAGAAAACTGAAAGATAACCATGATTTGGAAGAAAAAAATCGAAGTATTCTAACCTTTAAGAAAGTTGTACAAATCTAATATAGCCACATAGAAACATCTATATAGTACAAAAATAGAAATGTTTGTTCCTTGATGAACGCAATGTATGGATGATCTTAAGGAATGAATAATGTTGATACTATTCTTCTTTGTAGAGATTAGGAAATGATTCATGATGATTTTTGTATTAAGATTTTTCTAATGTTCAGAAGGTATGTTCTTAATTTAGATTTGCAAAATTGCAATTATGTACTAGTTGTTATTTTTATAAATTTCTATACATATATTAATATGTATCTTACATGTATTGTTTCTTTCTTATATATTTGCAGAGTAATCATATATGTATCATATTTGATTCACGTATGTATCATATTCCGTAACAGAGATTACTTGCTTCATCTGGGAAAGTGTGTTGGATCTGTCTTACCATGAAGAGAATTTCTCCAAGAACAATACAGAAAACCCCTTAACCACTAACTACTTAGCTTCGCTGTGCATATACAAAGAACCAATTATCTTTAACTTAGTATCCCATCACAGAATTATATGCAGAAAATCTTACCAGAAGTCCATGGACAATAAATGTGAAGTGTGAACTTGACAGGGTTTTACTATCTCTATGTCCTTTGTGTTCTCTTTTTGTCACCTCTTCAAATATTGGAGTTGACCTCACAATTCTATGACTGTCAGAGTGATGGTGACAAACAAAATTCAAATTTGGAGACTAAGGATCTGTCATAGGATTATTCTGCTCATTAAAATTCGTTTGTATACAATGTAGTATGTAGTATTCCTGTTCCAGTTCCAGTTCCAGCAGCAAAATTAATTTTTATGGTGTGTATTTTCCTTGCAGTTCTCTGGGAAAACTGTTGGCATTATCGGGCTAGGGAGGATAGGGCAAGCAATTGCGAAGAGAGCTGAAGCATTTAACTGTCCAATAAGCTACTACTCTAGAACTGAAAAACGAGACTCCAAATACAAGTACTATCCAAGTGTTGTAGAATTAGCATCTAATTGCGACGTACTGGTAGTAGCTTGCTCACTGACGGAGGAAACCCATCACATAGTCAACAGGGAGGTGATGAATGCCCTGGGTCCCAAGGGTTATCTTGTTAACATTGGAAGAGGTAAGCATGTTGATGAGGCTGAGTTAGTCTCAGCACTTCTAGAAGGTCGTTTGGGTGGTGCTGGGCTAGATGTGTTTGAAAATGAGCCTGTTGTTCCCCAAGAGCTATTTCAACTTGAAAATGTTGTCTTGTTGCCCCATGTTGGAAGTGCCACAGTAGAAACCCGAACGGCCATGGCTGACCTTGTCCTTGGAAACCTCGAAGCTCATTTCCTTGGAAAGCCGCTGTTAACTCCCTTAGTTTGATCTACGCCGCCATGGAACTACCAGGGATTAGGGTTTAGGATTTAATAATTTCTCACATCCAAATGAATTATCAGGAGACCTTCTTTATATTGCTGCTTAATCTGTTTCTGCATTTTGATTTAGTTCCTCTTCATCTTTGTTGTAAAATGAAGCTCCGGTATTGCAAATGTTGTAAAATGAAGCTCCGGTATTGCAAATAAAAACAGGACATGCGAGAAAACCCTAAAATCAAACTTATTTGAGATTTTTGTTGCGAAATCCAAAACTGAAATGTTACCGTTGCAAGTGCCCGTTCTGTGGTCGTTCGGAATCGTTGCTGCAGTGGAGAAGTCGTTTCGTTCCTGCTGTGCCTGGTTTTTCGGAGGTTGAAGAAGTGGTGTCGTTGGAACCTGGAATCGCGCCATCTATGGCTGCTGGAATGTGAGTAGTGGCCGTTTGAGGCTGTTACCTTTTTCCCTTCCTTCAGAAATTACATCTCACTTTCACCTTCTTCACACCTTCTTCCTCCCACCTTCTTTTACTTTTTCTCTTTCTCTCACCTTTCTGGATTTTATTTGAGTATTACCTCCCACCTTCTTTTACTTTTTCTCTTTCTCTCACCTTTCTGGATTTTATTTGAGTATTACTCTTTGAAAGAGAAACTTGCCAATTCTGATCCTTGAAAATTACTGGAAAGATACAAAAGAGAAACTTGTCAATTCTGATCCTTGAAAATTACTGGAAAGATCCTGTTGTATCTTTGGGGAGAAAATTTTTTGTACGTGATCATCCAACATATCCATTACAACAACATCTTCATAACATTCTTCATCATGCATATGGATTACATTCCCTGGACGGATTTATTAGTATTGGAAATATTCAATTACTTGCCAAAATATTCAATTCTTATATCTCACCAGAGAGAGTCAAAGTGTTTTCCTGACAAACGATGTCTTGGTTATTTTAAAAGTATGGTATTTAAAATCATCTCCATAACTTGTTATGATGTTAGAAAGTTTAATCCCATTTTGAGTGCTTCAATTTTTCAAAGCCCAAAAGTAAACGAATTCAGTGCAAATAAGAGAATGCGACAAAGAAAAAGGAAGAGAACCAACAAATTGTTATGAAAACGAAATTTTTACACCACCAATTGATGTTATTTAATCATCCCAACCAAAAATTATCCACATGCTATATGATAATTAGTGAGATTAATCATTTCACAATTTCCTTTGCAAAATGGCATTCATTAATTATGTGAAGTGAAGACGTAGAAGAAAATTTGTTCACATTGAAACCAACATTAAGGAACCTAATAGGTCTGTCACAGAAACTAGTACAAGTGGGTAAAGAACAAGAACATTAAAATTTCATTTCACCCCTTTTTCACGCATACCCTTCAACCAAGGTAGGTTTCTTCTTTTCTTCATCATTCTCTTCTCTAACTTCCCCATCTTTCTCCACATCTTCAATATTCAACCCTTGTAACTCATCCACGCACGCTTCCACATCCTCTCCCAACTTCCCTTCTCCCGCCACCAAAACGTCATCCGAGCCGCCGCCGCCGACTCCGACAACCCTCACTTCGTCGGCGCTACCCTCGACTCCCCTCTCCACGGTGCAGGATCCCGGCGGTTCATTTTCCGTGTCGATTCCGACGACCACATCAGAGGCTCCCTTGGAGGCGCGCCACGGGTCGCTTACGCAACCGTCATCGTCGTCCTCCGCGTCGGCGGTGGTGGAGAAAATGGAAGCGGCGCGTGATTTGACGGCGGCGGCTGCCTGGAGAAAAGCTTGGTGGATGGATTCCGGTGGAAGAGCGGGATCTTCGAGACCGGCATCTTCTAGACGCGGAGGTAAGATCTGGTGGAGAATTCCCGATTGTTCTTTGGTAGATTCCATTACCTTCTTTTTCTCTCAACCATTATCACTGCATTTCACAATCTCCTTCATCCGTTATATATTATTCAAGCCTCACTGGTTTTGCATTCTGCACCCCCTTCAATTTCAACCTACACCCCCCAATGACAAAATCTGGAATGTACTTGGGAATACGTCATCTGAAATATATTATTAAATACATCACATCGTATTTTCAATTAAAAACAAAAATATATACAAAAAATTAAATAAATGTTAAAATTTATTACTTCCAAATTATAAATATATATTTTGGATTTTATTTTTCGAAGTACAAATATACATTATGAAATGTAGAATTTAAAATACATACACGTATTTTACTTGTGTTTCACATTGTCATTCACTTATGAACATTTATTTTTAGAAGGGCAAATTGGTCATTTAAAATTATATGGGTATGCAACCCATATAATTTGGAGCGGTGATGATGTGCATGCAACCCTTTATGGGCCTTGGTTTTTTTCTTTGCTATTCGTCCTGCACTCCCTAATTTATAACCGCACCCCATAATTTCCAAAAGGCCCTTTTTATCTTTTGTAAAAGTCAGTTCTGGAAATCTTCCACAATAAGCTTTTCGAAATTTTCAAACAGGATTTCTGAAATAGAATTTATATAACAAGTTTTTTGGAACACATAAAATACATTTTAAAATAAAATTTTTAAAACAAATAATTTTCATCAAGTTTGTTAGAATATATATATATATATATATATATATATTATCTTTTGGAATGAGTTTTTCAACACGAATTTTTTAAAATAAATTTTCTAGAACACATGAAATAGTATCCAAAATTAGTTTTTTCATAACAAATCTCTCTCTATATGTGAATGGAGGACAAGGAAGGGTATTTTAGTTTTTTCTTAGTATGGGATGCATTTAGTAATTGTGGGAGTGAAGGAAGCAAAAGCCTCTTTTTTCCATAACAACTGTTGCTCGAGACTTCAATTTCAACAGCAAAAAGAAAACTTTCTCTTGCAAATACTTTACTCATACAAATGATATATTCCACCAGTTTTTTTACCATATCAAAATTATATTTTAAATACTCTTTTCATTTGTCAATAATTTATAGTACGCAGAAAGTTATAATCTTGTTTTTCCTTCAAATCTTGCTATTTTATATAATAATAAAAAGTCGTGTATTTAAAGTAAACATATGCAAACTAATGTCAAAAATTTGTTATTTTGATTGCAAACTAATGTCTATTATAACTCCTTTCATAAAGTAAAACCTCAAATTGAATTAATTTTATCAACAGAATAACATATTTCAATCATTTTCATTCTTCAAATACGAATTGTCAAAAGTTTAAACTAAGAACCAAAAACATAACATATTTAACACTAGAAACAAATATGTATAACATGTTGACTGTTGAGAAAGTCCAAAACTAGAAAGAGTGCGTGAATTAATACCCAGATTTAAAGCCATAGGAACATCAATGGCATAACTCAATTGAACACAACAATTTTGAACATATACTTCTTGATTTGGAGGAAGATTTGTGACAAACATAAAAGATAAAGGGGAATGGACAGAAAAATAAACATGATGGTAGCTAATCCACTAGATAGTTACAAAACAAAATTTGGAATTTGTCCTTGGTTTTACAGAGTGAATAAAGTAGTTGCAGGTTTGTATTTTGGCATAACACAGGCAAGAAAAGTTAAGTCCAGAGTCACTCAACATTCACATCCAGTAGATCTCTGTTGCCGTCCACCACCACCAACTTCGATTGTGTCAGGCAGGTACCTGATATAATAATTAACACCCAACACACTTTAGTTAATATAGTGAACAATTATTTTTTGTCTCTAAATTTGGTTACTATAAGACACACTTGAACTTCTGGGAGAAATAAGTAAAGAATAATGCCATATATAAAGGAAAACTTAGAAGAGTTCAGGAAGGCTCACATTTCTTCTTCAGGTTCATTCTTGAGTGCATTTTTTGCTATGCACTGGAAAGCAGCTTCAACATTAAATCCTTCTTTTGCAGATGTCTCAAAGTATGGTATGTTTCCCTTTGAAGCACACCATGCCTTTGCTTTCTTCTCAGAAACCTGCAACAGAACATGTTGTGAAGAACGGATACATGTAAAAAAAAAAAGAAATGTAGCTTTAAGCACATCTTCCCACAACTATACCAGAAGCCTACTCACCACACATCATTGAACACAGAAATTTTAAGAAGGGTAATGATACATGGACAACCCAAAATTTTTATACAACCATATTACAACTCCCAATACTATTATTTTAATATTTTTTCATATCATTTAATTACAATTGTACCCTTTAATATATATTTATTTCTAAATCCATCACATCAAGGATTGTATACAACTCTAAGGGTTGTCAAACTATCATTTAGAACTCTAAGAAATGATAGTTTGACAACTCCAAGAGTTGTATACAATCTTGATGTGATGATGGATTTAGAAATAAATATATATATAATAAAGGATAAGTTTGGAATTAAATGATATGAAAAAAATATTAAAATAATAGTATTAGGAGTTGTAATGTGGTTGTATAAAAATTTTGGGTTGTCAATGTATCATTACCCGAAATAATTTTATGGAGGTCAATAGGCAATTTATGCTATGTGAAGAGAAATAACTTACAACTCTGCTGTTTCCACCATCAACATCTATTTTGTTTCCCAAGACAACAAATGGGAAGTTTTCAGGATCAGATGGACTAGCCTGAAAATAAAACATTTTGCATGAGTTTCACACCGATCTTGGTGATAGGACATACCACAAAGCAGAAGAATGATAAAGAAAAACCTGAATAAGAAATTCTTCTCGCCAGTGATTAAGATTGTCAAAGGATTTCATGACATTTACATCATACACAAGAACACAGCAATCTGCACCACGGTAGAAAGCCACACCAAGACTCTGAAACCGCTCTTGCCCAGCAGTATCCCAAATCTGCATGCATGGTGAGAACAACTCAATCTTAGATGATTAATCTTCTTCCATAATCTTCAAACAGATCAAAGAATGAACCCTTTCATGAATATAACATGGTAAAAAATACAATCAAATATTTATCTTTTATCAAGTAGAAAATGTCAAGCACTTGCCCCAACCATGCACAATGATCAGGCAGAGCTTCTGAGAAGACAGAATATAAGAATTAAACATAAATTGTAATTTTAAAATTAATGTATCAAAATTTAACCAACAACTAAAAGATTCATGATAATAGATTACATACAATAATAACCAGTTATATAAATTCAACAAAGGATACAGAAATATAATGTTGCAGTGAGAAAAAAGAGAGTAAATTTTTAAAATTCATGTAAGCAATTCCAATGATAGGAAATCTTTACTATAGCAGATTATCATATTTTGAGTTTTAAAAGCATATGACTCTTACAATTTGTTAAAGCAAAAAGTTGAATTTTTAATTTGAGAAGAATGCATTCCTTTAATTTATTTTTTATTAAGAAACATTTAGGAAAAAATGGAAAGGGCTTAAAAAATCATGGGAAATGATAAGAGATGCATCACTCTTAACTGATAAGAGATATAGGCATAACTTATAAGAGAGAGAGAGAGAGAGAAAGAATTTGAAATGCAATAAGAGATGTGATGAGAAAGGAAGTGAAGATAAAAAGAAAAAGAAAATGGAGAAAGAGTTGTAAATTACATAATAGTATTTGCATTTTTTTTATAAAAGTTTTCATGTTAGGTATCACTATGCAACTTGACATCTCAGCTAGGCCGACATCTTAAGTAACAATCATCTGTCATATAATATTATTATTTTGCTTCAAGTTAGGATTTAAACTCAGGACCAACTAAAAAGTATCAACTTAACCATTTGGAATAGAATAGTATTTGTATGCCTATAATTATTATTTATTATTATTATTATTTTAGGGAGAGGGGGATGGACCACTCCATCACTACAAGAGGCTCTACCCCTCTCACAATGGCCATTATTTCATGCATCATACTGACATTAACTTTACAACAAGAACCAGAATATTTCTTTACCCTTCCAAATTCCATTTTTATGAAAGGCTTATACTTCAAAAAATCATATCAAATTGAGATTGGAGGATAATGCAAAGAAATTTCAATCTGAAGAACTGAGAATACATGCAGAATACACTGGCAGAGTCAAAAGAATTGCATGAAAAAAATTGAATATAGGAAGAATTAAAGACATTTATATCATAAACTTAAGAATAATTAGGTCTCAAGAGAAACTCAAATACTTAGGAGAATATAAGACACTCTAGTTACATTCATTTGAACAGCATCATGAGCCACTTAATTAATCTGAGTAAAATGAAAGTTGATAAGCTCTGCAACAGCTGAGTTAGATTACATGGGTGATGAGATGATATGAAATTGAATAAGATAATAGCTCTGTTCAAACAGATTGGTAGGTGCATGTGTAGGTTTTTGTATCCTAACTGGAGAAGACATTACAAAAAATTGTATATGTTTATGCAGAAAAGAAACAGTGTGTTCATGTATCTCTCACCTGCAATGTGAACAACCTATCTTCAAATTGAACCTCCTTGGTGAGAAAATCTGCACCAATGGTTGCCTTGTACTGATTACTAAATTTACGATTCACATACCTAAAGGGAGGAAATCATGATCATGAAAACAGAAATCAAAAAAATAGTCATCAGGCATTTCCCAAAAGTCACAACAAATAATTTTAGAAGAAAAATCTGAGATTTGAACATACTGATTCATCAGTGATGTTTTACCAACCCTGCCAAAAAAAAAAACAAGAAAAAAGTCAATTAGCAGAGAGATCTTGCCATCTTGGTGAATAACTAACTACACAGCAATTTCATGGAACTGGCATCATAGGTTTTCAAATATTGGTATGCATCGAAATCACATGCAGCTGACCCATTTTAGAAAATTGCAAATCTGTAGAACCAATAACCATTTTTCTTCCTCTAATCATTCCCAAAAGCTTATTTAGACAACAAAGTTTAATGTTCCCAGGAATCCAAACATACTCAGCAATCACTTCCATTTCCCCTAAAAAAATTAACACCTCATACCCCTGGAAGAAATATCCCATGAATTTTTTCATTGCAAAACATAAAAAAGATCGGAAATTTCAATGAAAACTATGAACTTCTGATATAAATGCAACAACCCTTTTCCTCTTCTGGCCAGAGTATTTGATTTAACCCATTTGTTGATTAAACTAAAAAGAAGAAAATGGTGAAATTAAAAGAAGAAGATGAAGAAGAAGAAGAAGGGTACCCGCTATCTCCGAGGATTATGACCTTCAATAACATGCGGCGGCGAGATGCCATGGATGAGGAAGTGTGTGTTTACACGAAAATGAAATTTTTTTTTTTGGGGGAAAAATTGGGAAAGAAAAATTGTGTTTGGAAGTGTTGAAGTTTGGAGTAATTTGCGGCAGAGTGAGTTTGAAAGACAGATGGAAGAACAAGGAGAGAGTTAACTAAACAACCAACATGACTCACTCTCTTATTTCCAAAACTACCCTTGCATCTTCATTTTAACTACACTTTTAACTTCAATAATTACGTTTACTAATTTCACACAAAATAATTATTTTAACCTTTCAAAAATTCAAAAATGTATATGATGTCCGGACATGGTCCATGTCGAACACATATATCAAACACTGACATTGACATTGACATTTGCAAGACATTTTGTTTGATGCGTATTGATGAAGTGTCTAATTCAAAAAATATTTGTTAGATTTCTAATAATTTTAACACGATTCTAATAATTTTAAAAATAAGAAATACATTAATTTTTTGAAAACGCAAATCTATTGTATAAATTTTTATTATAATTACAAAAAATAATAAATTTTTTGAATCAATCATGAGAAATATCATTCTATTAAAAAAAATAAGTATACTTGTGCATATAAATTTTTATTGTCAATTTATATAATTCATAATTATATTATATAGATTTTTTGTGTTTTCGTGTCCTACATTTTAGATTATAGATAAGTATTCGAGGATGTGTTGTATCACTAGTATCTATTTCAATGTCTATCTTACATAGTTAATGTTCCTTCTCTTCTTATAAAATGTCATAACAATTTAGTGTGTTCTTAATTTTCCACCAAATATCTCATTTTATTCGTGCTAAGATGATAAACGAGACTAAAAAATATTGTTTGATTCATGTCGAAGGAGAATAAACAAACAGCTTTCAATTATTAATCTTCAACTTTTTTTATAACAAAGAAACACAATATTACTTTTCTTGCCAAAATATTAGTTAAGGTCTATTTGATTTAGAAGTATAGCACTAATTCTACAAACAATGGTTTTATAAACATTGAGAAATACTAATATAAGTATAAAATTATAGTATGGTCGAGTCCGTTACACTTTTAATATAGTGTATATAGTTTTGATGAGTTTAATAGTATATATGTATGAATTAAATAATAAGCACAGTACAAGGAAGATATATAATATTAGACGTCTTGATAGTAACCACGTGCTATAGATAAAATTAATCTACAGTATATAAATTAAAATTTGTTTAATCTATAATGTCAACTATTCATAAATATTTAATATTATATATAAAATATTTATAGATTAATATGAGAAGAGGGTATTAAAAATTAAGAAACCAATTTACTATATATAAGTACTTCATTTTATAAATTAATTTTATAAAGTTTACTTAAACATAAACCTAAAAGTTAAATACTAAAGTTCATTTGTACATAGAAATACAATGACCAAAAGGCCCATATATATAAGTACAACTAGTTATATTTTCTCTTCAGAAAAATAAAATGTTTATTTTTTGTTTTACTTAAAACTTATTTTAGAAAATAGTTTGTTGAAATTTGAAAGTAACACAATCATTATTTGCGTCTATAGATTGCAGGTTTATTATCAACCCAAGAGACAAGACAGGTATACACGTACTGATGGACATTTCTTTTTTACAAATGACCACTTTCAAATGTTTTCTCACTTTTTTTTACACAAATTGAACAAAACAAAAACTTATATAGTAAACGACAACTACACTTTGCGCATTTACTAAAATTACTTTTACATTTCACCTTCCAAAGGCCATTTTTTTTCCAGCATCCACCAAGCAGATCAATTTTTTGTCCAACTAAATTTAATGCATCACAATAGCATCTTCATACACCCATGAAAACATGAATTTAACTCTCTTGAAAGAGGAAAAGTAAAATTGTTACTATTGGTTTGAAGTTGAGTGCACCAAATAATCAATAGAGACCAGAAAAATAAGTACTTTGGGTGCACCAAGTTTGTTACTCTTCGGTGGGAAAAAGACCAGTGTTCCTTGTGACCCTCCCAGTATAAACAAAAAAACTGAGTAGCTACAAGTCTTAGACACCACCAGGCGAAGAAGAATCATAGAATGCATTATGACAAAGCTCACCAAAGTACAAAATACCCACATCCTCAACATAAGTCTCAATGTCAGGCTTTCCCAGTTAGAACAAATGTTAGCATCGAAGAATGAATCAAGCTTTACAAAGCTTCATGTGTATCAAATAATTCAGGAATTGTACTTAGGAAACAAGTTAGACCGTGAAAATCACCGGGGAAAAAAAAAGACACAGCTCTAAGTAAGTACTATTCATTGTGTGCAAGCCAATTAATATATTGGACCTGCAAAATATACTGACATTATATGTACCTGTACCAGTCTCATGGGTGTGCACTAGCAAACTGATGTCTGAAGCGTAATTTTGAAAGACGTGGGATTCATCAATCAAGAGCTTGTCTCAGAGTCACGGTTGCTGCCCTGCACGTTCCCCCAATTCAATTTCCTGCGTATTTTGCTGTCCCGAACTGGTAGAGACAGATGGATGTCGACCGTAATCACTGCTGGGACCACTGTACTCACTAATACCTTGCTCTTGGCTTTCCAGTGCCAGCTTCCTGAAGTTCTTCATGTCTTCACTGTATTGGACACTATCATAGCTAGAACTCTCAAAGGAACCAAAAACTCTGCTGTGTCCAGGTGCGCTCCCCTCGTTTAGATCTTCTAGAGAAATATTTCCTTCCAGAGCTCGAACAACCTGCTCAGTGTCATTAATTTTATCATTGTCATAGGCAAGCACGCACCAGATCTCAGTTTGCCAATGGTCAGAGTTGGTAATGAATTTCTAAACTTCAAAAAATCATCAACCAGGAAATCAAATATACTGACAATACTTTGTAATTTGTAACATGTTATAACACAACACTGGACTTTTTCTGTCTAAGAGAAGCATGCGAATGCCTTTCAGGGAGACATTTTACTACATACCCTTGTCAGAGATAATAACCAAATCAGTTTGATTATAAGAACAAAACACACGGTTTATTCTCAAACATATCTTCAGAATCAACCAACTCACCTGGCTCATTCGAGGTCGTAGCCTGGCTGAATGGCGCACACAACTTGCAGCACAAGCAGTCATTCGAATCATCTCATCGTGATTGTAATTTCTCTGCAACTTTGGATCAACAAGTCCATCAAAGTTGCCATTCTCAAAAGCTTGAGACAGTAAAGGCCTGGCCTGTAATTTTCACACAATGTTTCAGTACAAGATGTTTTGGGGGGATGATTGTTGCAGAATATCCCAGATATTATTTCAGAATTAATTTAAGCAAAACCAGAATTTCTTGCAAGTAATTTTACATGGTTACAAACTACAATCAGCTTCATCTGAGATTAATACAGTTGGCATCTAAAACAAGATACTGAAGACAAATTTAAAACAAATCTAAGCAGACATAATTACAAGATAAGAGGTGATAAGATTTTATTGATTTCTCAAGTATACCAATAAAATACAATATATACCCTAAAAATTATTATTTTATTAAAATACAATATTTGCTACAAAAATCAGATGTAAGGTGCATGTAGTTTGGAACAGTGGTGTCAAAGAATATTTATCCTAAGAAAAGATGCCAAAGGAGCACATTCTGTCATACGCATAAATACCATGTGTTATCCTTAGTTATGCATAAATATCTAAGCAAAAACATCAATGAAGTACTGAATGCTACATACCCATTCAACCATGCTGTCATCTAAGAAGGGATGACTTTTATCAACGGGTTTCCGTCCAGTGATCAACTCCAAAAGCACAACACCAAAGGAGAAAACATCTGACTTTTCAGTTAGTTTTCCACTAGCAGCATATTCTGGAGCCATGTATCTGAATTAAATGAATTTAGAGTTTGAGTAAGATATAATTAATAGAAAAGGGAAAAATAAAATCCATGAAATATACTGCCCAGTAAAAGTATTTCAAAATTAGATTCAAGAAATACATATGATGAATCTAACCCAAAAGTTCCCATCACTCGAGTAGAAACATGGGTTTCTGTGTCTGATGAAAACTTTGCAAGTCCAAAATCGGCAACCTGAACAAAAGATTATGAAACATTATTCTACTATGCTGGCTCGCTGATGATGTACATACATATTGAGTGTTAAATGTGAACATGAACAATTTATATAGCATTTTTAGTTCATTTAACCATTTCAAGGTACACCAAAATAATTCCCTTATTTTCTGTAGTGTAAGTGAAACAGATTCAAGTCCATTCACCTGTTCATCTTGTTCAGCATTAATGTAAGAGGCTCTTCAATATGTTGATTCTGTTTGCATGATGTATCATTCATAGCTTTATAACATTTCTTAACAACACAACAGGCATAATCTGCTTTGTGGAAGCAGGTACTCAAACAGGGAAAATAAGATTTGTTTGGAGTAAAAAAAAATAATGAGTATGAACTTCCGTTTTTGTAAAACTATATATCCAGGATTGGAGGATAAAAGTAATAAATTTACCTTAGCCTCAAAACTATCATCAATAAGAATGTTAGATGCCTTGATGTCTCGGTGTATGATTTTGGGATTACCTAAAATGACATAAGATTAAAAATGTAAATTTCAAAACTAACATCATGAACTAAAAACACGGCCAATTCTTTTGCAGAGTACATAATTTATTAACAGTAAACTCACAGTCCTCGTGCAGGTATGCCAATCCTTTTGCAGATCCTATAGCAATCTTCATCCTTGTCGACCAGTCCATTGATGGCCTGTCCTTTCCTGGTATGATTCCATGATTCATTTAGAACTACTTGTGAGATATGAATTAAATTATCAAACTTCCAGAGACAGTGGAATCCTCATTACTCAATTACTAACCACACAAGGTCAAATTTTTCATTCTTGTTAAAAAGTGGCGATAACATAATATATTTTACACATAAAACCAATATATGAATTAAAATAAAAGCCATACTATTGTACACGAAAGAATGAAACAGCTAACATAGTATTGCATGCAAATATTATGCTCTACACAACTTTATAACATTTACAACAACGAATCAGCACACTTATTTGTGGCATTTCAGACATCCTATCTCAGAAAACAATAGTTAAATTGAATTTTCATCCTAAATGAACTAACAGATCTTACCATGCAAATGAAATTCTAGAGTATCATTTGGCACATACTCGTAGACAAGCATTTTCTGGTTGTCTGATATGCAGTAACCAACAAGGGAAACGAGGTGTCTGTGATGGACACGGCTAATGACCTCGACCTCTGCATGGAACTCACGCTCCCCTTGTCTACTCTCAGATTTCAACTGCTTGACTGCAACAATTTTCCCATTTGGGAGAAGTCCTTTGTGGACATAGCCAAAACCACCTTGACCAAGAAGATTTGAGTTGGAGAATCCATCCGTTGCCATAGCTAACTCATCGTGTGTAAAAGTGCTTTGAGATGATAGCGCCAAGGAAATGCCAGGTGAAGGCTGCACCTTCTCGGACCCCAAACTACTGCCAGTGCCTGAAGAATTGACAGTTGGTGTGGGGAGACCAGCGGATGACAGTTTATGGTTCACTAAACCCCCAGGACTAGGCTTGGGCGGCAAGCCCACTTTACCATCTGTGGTTGGAGAAACACTGCCTTGCCAATGCTGAAGGTTGCCACCACCAGCCATGTCAGCTGGAGACATTGACACCCATATTAATTCCAGTCCACAATTTTGCCAGTTTTACACACAAATTGGAACAAAACTCAACCACACTGATTACACTTTTTTATTTTCTGAGATAAACAATAAACAAAACAAATTTGTACAGCAACCCATCAAACAGAATTTAAATTGAACTTCCACAATAAACCTCAACACTCCGTTGATTCATAAAAAGAAATCACATCACAGAATGTACGAGCAGTACCGGTACATTTACTACGATTCTCACGGCATTAATTATAAGCAACAACCGAAGTTAAACAATCTCGTGCCATTGGGAAAACGACAGCAGAAGCTGACACACATACACGGCAACAGTTGTAAATTCAACTTCAGTGTCCTTGTTGTTTTCCATAATCCATCATAAAAAAAAATCAGTTGAAATATCAGCTAACGTGATTTTGCACTAATAAATTATTTTTAGAGTAACAGCAGCATTCAAATTTAAATAATTTCATTTGAAAAACAATTTTAACCGAAATCAATTTGTTATCGAATTTTAAAAACATTCACCCTGACCTTTCGGCTGTGACGGTTGAGAGTAGCTGTTCTGGCTTCTCTTCTTTTTCCAATTCCTATAGACGCAAAAGAAAATTCCCCCAACAATAAGCATACCTACTGCACCTAACACGGCCCCTATAATTATCCCACTCAATGTACCCGGCGACAACCCGGAACCAGTCGGAGCTGGGGCTGACGGCGGAGGAGGAGTAACGGTGGCGTTGGTGGTGTCGGGAGGCGGAGGAGGGGATACAGTTGCGTTAGGTACGAGAGGTGTTTCATCCGGAGGAGGAGGAGAGGCAGTGGAGTTAACGTCGGAAGGAGTCTCCGCCGGCGACGGAGACGACATGGGAGGCGAAGTTTTCCGACGCGGCGGCGAGAGCGAGGGTTTTGATTACAGAAAAAAAAAAGGGGAATGAAAGGGAAAGAAGGTTTAGGATTGAGAAGTTTGCATCGTGAGTTTGATTTTTTTAGGGATAAAGAGGAACGTGGTGTGTGTTGTGGACCCTAATGTGATGATGATAGCTACTTCTTCTTCTTCTTCTACTTCTCACTCTCACGCTACTTTTTCATAACGTGTGCGAAATATACCACATTCTGTAACTCTACTCCGTCGTTTCACTTGCTTCTTGTTGCGTTTTGCTCCAACTTCCCACACCAGTGTCTCTCTTCCTTTAGCGGGAATCTAATATATCAAAATATAAAACTGAATGGTCGGAAAAAGAGAGGAATTACGACGGCACGTGCCATGCGTATTCTCATTCTTTTTTCTTTAACTAATATTTTATTTTGTACGAGGATTATTCTCTAACTTCTTTAAAGTTTCGTTGAGTTGCGTCAAAAGTTAAGAAATTTTTAAGAAGTTATTGGTCGATTTCGTATAAGGATTATTCTCGAGTTGCTTAATTTTCATTGACTTACGTCAAAGGTTAAGAAACTTTGAGATTATTGATCGATCTTGTATAAGGATTAAGGATTATTCTAGAGCTTCTTAAGTTTCATTGACTTACGTCAGAAGCTGAGAGTTGTGGAGTCATGGTCGAATTCAATAATAGAGTAGAAGTGACTCCTTTCCAACCATGATACTTATGGAAACTCGTATTTACTTTCTAATAGGAGTGAAAACACATGAATTATAAGATTAGACGGATACTCAGAATCTGAACATTAAAAATAATTAAAAAACGAAAGAAATTAAAAATAAAAACAACTGATTCATTAGACACGAGACTAAGATTAAGAACCACAGTTGCTAGTTCAATATTATATTAATATGTATATTTATTTAACTATTTTAATAATGACAGTATGATGTAGTGTAATTTGTTTAACTATTATTAGTGATGAAAATCAGTTCCCCGTTTGACTTGTGTTCTTATGAGTATCGACCAATTCGAATGTAATTATTATGTTTTTAATGACAATGTTATTGGATTTGAGTATAATCATCATGACTAAACACGGTTTTCTAATTCTATACGATAATTAAAACTTAGAGATAATTTTAGGACATTGTTTGTTATTCGTTTCATTTTAAACATCGATTTATAGACAATTTACTAAATTTAAATAAAAAAATATCTAAAAGTAACCAAAGAAGGTTCGTGGTGGTTTTCCGTTATAACTGCAAAACAAGCTAACGTACACGCCACATCATAGTGTTGTAATTAGGACAAGACACTAAAAGCTCTCTAGTATTTCCCTTATTAGAAACCCATTATATAAATTCAACTTTTGTTTCCTAACCAAATAATTAACTATTATAACATTATAACATGTTATTTGAAAATATCTAGGATAGTTGGATGTGTATATTCGAATTTATGAGTGAATCGACTTTTTTGTAGAGGTTTGTTGAATTTTATGGTTGAAAATTGAGTGGTGATTTGTTTATTTATAGAAGATTTTTCGAAATTTAAGTTAGTCAAAATTTAATAAATAAGTGAATGAAAAGTATTAAATTAGTTGAGAATATATTCTCTAATGTGATGTTTATAAGTTTTTATAACTATATACTATTGTGTTGTACCTATTTGAAATTTTAAGGAGATTCATGACTTAACATAATTTAACTCGAGTTATGGTTTGGATAAAGACAAATTACTACATGTAACATCTGGTTGTAGAATTTGGACAACCAACAAATTTCTAAAAAATAAATAAAAATATTTGTCCTATAAATGAGAAAATATTAACTATTTTATTTTATGTTTAATAGACTAATAACTTATGAAGCTCGGATACCCTTCTTAAATTGTGTGTCGGTGTACTCGTATCGGACACCGACACTCGTATGACACTTGTAGGACACATCTTTAAAGTGTTTAATTCAAAAAATATTTGTTGGATTTTTGACAATTCTAGTACGTTTCTAATATAATTTTTAAAATGACAAATACATTAATTTTATAAGAACTCAAACTTATTATATAAATTTTTATTACGATTAAAATGAGAAACAAATCATTTTAAATGATCAGTCATAAAATATTTCTGCTCCAAAAATTAATCAGGGATATACTTATGCACATAAATTTTTATTGTCAATTTATATAATTCACAATTATATAATATGTAGATCCATGTTATCGTGTCCTACATTTTAGAGATTATACGTATCTTTGTGTTCATGTTGTACCAGTATTTGTGTCAATGCTCATAACGCCAAATCAACATGAAATTGTCAGAAAAATTATAGTTAATATCTTTAATCACTTTAAAACTCAAAAACAACCTTTAAGACGGAACAATTATCTTAATAATTAATCAATTAAATTACATAAAAATATGAATAAATTAATTTTTAATATTAACGAGATATACACAATAAATATAAATGGTTGTAATGCACAATTGTGAATGATAAATGTATGAGTAGCATCATATCTTCTTCATACACTTATACACACGCCACATTCTACAGATTTTTTTTTTCTCCACAATCTCATTTACATGTATAGCTCTTCAATATTTACGTGTTATAAAATAATTTTACATTTCTATAAGAAAAAAAAAAGACCATGCAATAACAGTGTAAATAATTTTACATTGATGCAAAATCACAAATGATATATATTTTGATTTTTAAACTAATTATATTAAAGGTTATACCAGTACTTATCATTATTATTTTTTGTATTTTATCGGTTACAATCTGTAATTAAGGTTGTTAATAAAAACGTTGTTGCCTTTATTTATAAAAATAATAATAATGATTTATGTGTTAGTTCACTTTATATATTAACGCAATCATTTCATCCATTTTAATATGAAAATAGTAATATCTACGCATGGTCAAATTTTAAAAAACTAATAAATAAAAACTAATTTGAATAATTATTGCAGAATCAGCCATTTTAATACAAACTTTGAATTTATAACTAAATGATGTAATAAATGTTTATATTATCGCATAGTTACTAAATAAGTTAATTATAACTCCTTGTAAATATAGTTCAATGAAGTCATTATCAAAAGATTAACATAACGTGTTTATAATTAAAAGTAAACACAAGGATGATTCTAATTATAAATATATATTGTGTGTTCTTTTTTTATAGCTAAATGTTTTTTTTTTAAGATTATTTTTCTTATAAGGATGATTTGTATATCTTCTGTCGTGTGAATCTTTCATCTCATGATAATTACTTTTGGTTGGACAACAAAATATATCGTAATTTTGTTATCATTTCTATTTATGTAGACTTAAGATTCAAGTGTTTGGTCCAACATTAGGTATTTGAAACTTTAATTTAGAAATATAATATACTTTAAGTTTAGTTGTTTAATTATGCTATAAATGTATAACTCCTTGATTAACATGACTTGTTGGTTATTTTATTAAAAATTCATGTAGTTTGACTTGTAATTGTAAACATAATTGCATGTTAATTATTTCTTTGAAGGTTGTTTCGAACCATGACATTTGTAATTTATTGTTTTTTTTAATTTGTTGATTAAAAATTTATATATTAGAATGAATCTTAATTTTCCATTCAAATTTCATCATATATATATGTTAAAAAAAATAAGTATTGATGTCATTATATTTACATTGAATAAATAATTTAAGAAAATTATTATTTTTAATAATTTATCAATAGTTATATATTTTAATCTAGATATCATATTTAATAAATATTTTAGTTTATTTTTAGGCATATATATAATTATGACATATTTTATTTCATTATCTCATTTTACGTTACCTAAATGTTGTTAATCTATCTATCGGTGTTACATTGTATTTAAAATGTTATTTTAACAACTATATAGTTAAAAACATCAGTTTATAACCTTAAAAAAAAATCATCATTTTACATAAATCTATATTTCAATAAAAAATTATTTCTTCTTTTAAAAATTGTAATATAAAATAATTTTTTATTGAATTGTCAACCTATCATGACTCTTTATATTTAATTCATTATATTTTTATCTAACTCAATTCAATTAATTTTATATTTTTTCTATAACTCAAGCCATGGTCACTCTTAATAAAGGTTGAAAAACTTGCATATGTTATGTCTCTTATACAACTAAAATTGTACATGTACGATGTCAACATCTCATGAATAACTCTATTTCACTTCCACTTGCTACCTACTTCTCACTAATAATAATTAACTTGGCGTTTTCTTCTTATTTTATAGCAAACTATAAAAAAAAAATCTATTTAAAACCACCCTATTCTACATGAAATATATTAAAATTCATTCGTGGTAACATTCGATTTTTTTAATCTTCTTATTTTACAAGCAGTGATGTAAATAAATGTTTTTTAAACCACTTTAGGCATACCTAAATTCATTTCGAATGAATAAGCACTTTTTTCAGAAGTGATTTTTTAACATTTGATCAAAACCCTAAAAGAATGATTTTTGTGGTTGCGTTCTAGTCGTCGTGTCTACCTGTCCATGGCGAAAAGTAGTAACAGCTACAACTGTAATGCACAGTCACAATTATTAATGATAAGGTCACATTATCCGAGTTGGCATCTTCAATAACTTTTATTTGTACTGCCAAAATTTTAAAAAGAAAAATCAGTTAATTAAATACATATATTAAGATTTACATAAAAAAAACCATAGTTAATGCATTTTTTAATATTTTTATATATTATTAATTGATTTGCCCAATAGTCTCGCATCATACAAAATCGTGATAGAGTTTGAAGTTTCAAAGTGGACAATATCTCAAATTTATAGGAATAACAGTGCAGGTCACGGGCTGACTGCAGCTTGCTATAAAAAATCGCAAGACGGACTCACTAATTTAATTCGCTAACTTGTTTAGACCCGTTCCTCATAACTTGCAGTCCGGGACAACAATGGAGTGAGACGGGTTGACCCACTAACCTGCATAAATAAAAAAAAAATATTTAAAAAAAAATCATATCTCACTTACCCATTATTACAATGTGATATTTATTTTATTTGATTTATAAAATTAAATTTAGTGTAAAAAAATGAATATTTTATTTTAATCATAAGACTTAACATCAAGACAATGAATTTAATTTTAAGTAAAGTCTTATATTTGAAATTTTTTAATAAAAAAAAATATAAAAGAGATTTCAATGATATACATGTTAAAAAAATAGTCATCTTTATTAAAATATTTTGTAGCAAAACTTTTATAACGTACACTAATACATTTACATACATATATAGAGAAAATAAATGCAAAATAAAATTTTAATTATTTTTAATCAAGCCTTCTAACAACACGCGTACTTGAATTCATATTTTTATCTTAATTAAATAAATTGAACATGGATAAAATTTAAATTATTTAACAGCAACAATATGCTTTTTTTATAATAATTAATTAATTTATTTGTTTTTAAATATTTTCCTTATGCAGACCCATAAACTATCTCCTACTCAAATGTAATTGTATTTTTAAGTTATTTTGCAATTAGAAATTATTGTACACAAGTTTGTTAAAAATATTTTTTAAAATAAATATAATTGATATTGTAATTTGAGAAAGTCATTTGGACTATTGTAGATCAACCCATACCTATGGGTTAGTTTGGTTTTCTAGAAGGTCATTACTAAGTTGATGGTTACGTCTTCTAATGAATGATTTTTTAACCTAAACTTATGATTCTCCTTAATCATTAAATTGAACATTATTTAATGATTCACATAAAATAATATTTCCAATACACTATAATAAACAAGCCACTTAAAATATGGCTATATAGTAAAAATTAAATAATATAAAATTGAGAAGTGGAATAAAAAACAAAGTAAATATGCACGTTATAGTGTCATTAATTTCACACTCTCAATTGAACAACAATTATGTCTGTTTACAACAATCAATTGTGATCACTTAAAGCATGAATTGATAAAACAATTTTACAACATTAACTAATATGTTTTTAATATGGTTATTTAAAATTAACAAATTACTATTTAAAATTACACGATAACATAAGATTATTTTATGTTGCGATTGAATAAACTATTTTTCATAAAATATTTTCTTAAAAAATTGCACTGAAAACGTATTTATAGAATTAAATATTCATTTTTAATTGTTTCAACCTTCATCCAATATCCTAGGAAATACACCTATATCTTCCTTATTACTTTATCTATAAGCATTTAATTGAAAATCCTCATATTTTTATCATTAAAAAATATTTATGGATATTATTTTATTTTATAATTTTTAATTCATATATTCATTTATTTCGATATAGAACTAAGCAAATTTTGTTTTCCTTTTTAATTAACATTCTTAGAGATTTTTATTTTTATTTTTATTCCATGTGTTTTTATTTTTTATTTTCGTATTACCTTTTAAAGAACGTTAAAATACCACAACTCTCTCTCTCATAATGCAACGGTCAACAAATCCAATTATTTTGTCAATTTTGAGTTTTTTGTTTTAACAATTTTTTTTTTTTTTTAATGATGAGGTCAAGAGTTCAAACCTGTCTTGAAAAATATAATATAATAAAATAAAATAAAATAAAAAATAAATAAAAAAATAAAAAATAAAAAATAAAAGAGAAATGTTGAAGATGGAGGAAATGAAAATGGAAATGGCAATAGCTGCTGCATAAGCATAGATAGAAAGAAAGAAGAAAATGAATCCCACGTCAATATCAGAAGGTGAGAGTTCAAAACAAAACTGACACAGAAAGTGAGAAAAATCAAGCACACACGCCACACCACCTCATTGCCTTCACCGGCAAAACGCCACCCTAAAACCTAACCGTCACACCGTTCGTCGATTCAATTCTCTCTGTAATTCTCCGTCAGCATCTTCAACGGAATTTCCCTTTCTATCTTGCGATGAGGTTCAGATTGATTTGAATCGACTTTTTACTTTTCCAATTGCGCGGCGATTTGGAGAATTTCGTCTGCGATGAACATGCCGCCGAAGCCGAACCAGGTGGTAGTGAGAGACCTCGTTGAGGAAGCCAAGAAACGGATCGTCATACTCGTCGTATGCGTCGTCGGAATCTCCTATCTCATGTCCTGTGAGTTTCTTCAATTTCCTCCTCCTTCACTTCGTTTCGCTCCGTTTGTCTTTTGTTTGATCAACTTCAATTGAGAGAGTTGTTTGCGTGGTTTTGCTTGCTTTGGTTTCAGTACTTTATTTTCTCCTAGTTATGGTAATCGCGTGCTGAGGGTTTTGAAGGCGTCGTAGTCGTTATTACATTACTTGCGGTACGATGAATGGTTGGAATAAATTCGTGTGGCGTTTAGCATCGATTGCGCTTGATATGGAAAAATCATTTTTGACAATGCTGTTGAAGTTAGGACATAGGATTGGTGGTTTATCAGTTTTAAGAGAAGACGACGTCGTTTGGAGCTGTTTTGTGGGAAAGATGTTGGGAGGTTTTCAGTGGGGGGGAAATTCTGCTGGATTACACTTATCTCTCTTCTTGCTCTTAGAAATCAAAATATAGGTTTATTGTCAGATTAGCTACATTGGATTTTCAACCAATAATTTTTAGTGCAAAGTGATGCTTTAGTTATTGTATTGCTAAAATTTCCACTATTAAAGAGTAGCTGCTGTTTTCTTTAATTTCCTATAGATGTCTTACTTGCTTCTTTGTTTTTGTTGGTGATGTGATACGGTACTGACCAAACTGAGATCCATTATGGAAGCATGAAATGCTGGAAAGAATTTGGGTTGGCAATCATTGTAGCACCAACCTGGCATGTACTTGGTAGAATCTCAAGATTTCTGGACAACTAAGGGGAACTGCTATTGTCTTTTAACATAGAGGACACGACTATAGATATTGTAAAAACCTGGGGAAATATCAACCTAGCTCTATCATAGTCACCTTGAAACTGGCAAAAAACAATTTTATGAAACCTCCTAAAATAGGTACTATGAAAATCACATCAGCTTTATTAGAAATCATTGTGTAATTTTATTTGACCCCTTTTGATGTGCATTGCAAAGTCTTTTTGCCCCGTTCTGGACCCTGAATATATATGTGTAATGATGTATTCTCGTAGGTACTAAAATTAATGGTCTCTTTTTTTGTGATGACTCCTCCTTATGCATTTGTGTGTGCCTGATTTAGTATTAGCTAGATAAGAAAAACATAAAACTTAATAAAAAATAATTCTGTTACTGTGTTTGGTTTGAACTCGGGATAAATAAAGAAGTAAAAATGAGTTGAGGTCAGTGAAGGATTTGATAGTTTTGAATTTTTTTTGAAGGGGATAGAGAAGATTTTGTTTTCTTCAAAAGCCTTTACTTTTTTTTTATTCTAAGTTATGAATAAAGTATAAGGAAAAGTTCCTAAAATATTATCTTTTAGTGAAAATATAGTTGCCCTATATTTCAGTATAAAATTTCACTTCATAGTTGCCCCCTACTGATGTTGTGTTCTTTTGGTAATGGTATATTTTGTTGATACTGGTTCATGTCTCCAATCAAAATTTTATTTATCAGTACCTAGAAAACTGTGAATATTAAGAGATTCTCACTTGTTAATTTCTAGCTTCATGTTGTGTTTAGATCTTGGTGTTTGGTTTAATTTATTTTGCTTTCATATCAGTGACAAGCTCCTCAGTTTGGGTCAACTTGCCAGCAGCAGCCTCCTTGATTATTATTCTCCGCTATTTGTCGCTAGATTTTGAAATGAAGAGAAAAGCTGCAGCATACAACAATAAAGCAGGGTCCGTCAATGTTCAGTCTTCAAAGAAGCCCATGGAAAATCCTAAAGTTATTGCAAAGTTTGAGTGGAGAAAAAAAGTGAATTCTCCTGTTGTTGAGGATGCAATTGATCACTTCACCAGGCATTTAATTTCTGAGTGGGTGACAGATCTTTGGTATTCTCGCTTAACACCAGACAAAGAGGGTCCTGAGGAGTTAGTGCAAATAATTAATGGTGTTCTTGGGGAAATTTCAGGACGCATGAGAAACATAAACTTGATGGATTTTTTGATAAGGTTCTTAGTGGCATTTGTTGACTGCGATTTTTCTTTATATCAGATTGTAATTTTATTGAATGGAAGTTAGCTTTCTTTGGTTCAGGGATCTTGTTAATATTATTTGCACACACTTGGAGGTGTTTCGTGCTGCCCATTCAAAGATTGAAAAACATCATACAGGTCCATTAACAATTGCAAGTCGAGACATGGAATTGAAAATTGTTTTGGCTGCTGAGAACAAATTGCATCCTGCTTTGTTTTCTGCAGAAGCTGAGCATAAGGTTTTTTCCCTTTCTTGTTTTATATGAATAAACTAACGCGGTGCTTTGTTTTTGTACACGAGCCATGTTATTTCTTGTGTTTCTTAGTTTTGGGTTTTAATGTTGTGTAAATTCTTAACTTGCAGGTTTTACAGCATCTGATGACCGGTCTAATGCATTCTACTTTCAAGTCTGAGGATTTGAAGTGTTCTTTCTTTCGATATGCTGTCAGGGAGCTTCTTGCATGTGCTGTAATACGACCTGTCCTAAACTTAGCAAATCCAAGGTATCTGTTTTTCCCATTTTTGTATCATTCTTGATGTATGTATCTTGTTCTCATTGTCCCCTTTTTGGTTGTCAGATTTCTTAACGAGAGAATTGAATCTGTGGTAGTTAACAAGACCAGGGTTAACAAGGGGGTTGCTGCTGCTCAAGAGGCATCTCACACTAAAGTAGATGAGTTACAGGTTTCTTCTCATGATTTCTCCAAGACTTCAGATCCTTCTGTTACTGGTGTTGAGCTTGTGCAGCTAAAAAATGGTCAATCCAGAAATGTAGAGACTTCTGCAGAACATAATGCTCGTGATAATAGTATTAAAGATCCATTGCTTTCAGTTTCAGTTGATACTCGATCTTCCCGTACATGGAGCTCATTGCCTGCAAACCCCCAAACTATTGACGATCAAAATATTCAACGACAACGCTCAGGAGGAGAGTGGGGAGATATTTTAGATGTCATCTCTCGCAGAAAGACCCAAGCTCTTGCTCCGGAACATTTTGAGAATGTGTGGACTAAAGGGAAAAATTACAAGAAAAAGGATGGTGAGAACCAGTCAAATGAGCACATTTCACAGCATCCTGTGGTAGGGAAACTGCCGAAGGTAGATCACATGAAAGCAATATCTAGACCTAAACAAAGAGATACTAATTCCAAGCTTATTCCCCCCAAGGGACGCCACATTAATTCTGGACACAGTAGTCAATTCTCTGTTGAAAATACATCCATTCATGCGGACAAGAATGGATCAAGTTCAGTTACCTCATATAAAGACAATGAGTCCGTTACATCATATCAAAATGATGAGAGCATCCACATTTATGGGCAGATAAGTGATTCAGGGAGCAGTACATCTTATACTTCTGAAGATGATGATGAAAGTAGTACAGTTACTGGTCTTGATACCCCTGTCACTAAGGTTTGGGATGGAAGAAGTAATAGAAACCAGGCAGTTTCTTATGTTCATCACCCACTTGAAATTTTTGACAATCACAGTGCAAAGAAAAGGAATAAGAGACATTCTCACTATCCAAGACTATCCAGAGCCCAATCTGGCAATAAAAGGTCTTGGTCAGGTGGTCATAAAATGCAAACGTGGCAAGAAGTTGAGAGGACAAGCTTTTTATCTGGAGATGGTCAAGACATACTTAATTCTTCAAAATCACATATAGATTCTGAGGAGTCCAGTGATGATGCTGATATTGAAAGATTGGGCAGACTTTATAGTGGAGCAGCAGCCTCTTCTTCTGCCCACTCTATTTCTAAAACAGAATCTTGTAGTTTGTCTGTTACTCCCCTGAAAAGTTCCTCTGCAGTAGATTCCTTTTACAAGTTGAGATGTGAGGTACTTATGATGGTGATAACTAGCTCCTTTAATTAATGAGGAATAAGTTCATTTACTAATATGCTTGTATACAAATGTAAGCTAATTTTCTGCCGCAGGTCTTAGGTGCAAATATTGTCAAGAGCGGCTCTAAAACCTTTGCTGTTTATTCCATATCCGTTACAGATATAAATAATAACAGTTGGTCAATTAAAAGAAGGTGCTAAGTTTCTGCTGTCTTATATCAATGTTTCTAATAAAGAAATTCAATCTACTCTGTTTTCACATGTTTCTTGTTTTTCTTCCTTCCTTTTCCTTACATAGCTTTTCTTTTTTTAAGGTTTCGTCATTTTGAGGAGCTACATAGACGCCTGAAAGAGTTTCCTGAGTATAACCTTCATTTACCACCAAAACATTTTCTATCGACTGGTTTAGACGTACCAGTCATTCAAGAGCGCTGTGAATTACTGGATAAATATTTGAAGGTCAACTTAACTAAGTTTTATTTTTATTAAATTCTTACATTTCTCTGATTCCTGCATTCCACTACCCAATGTGTGGCAGTAGGCACACTTTTGGACAAATTTTGCATGGTTTCTTCTTTTCTTGTGTTCACATTTTGTTACCCAGTATTTACTTTGGCTAAATGGTACGCTTGCATTTTTGTACCTTTTATTTTCTGTTGAATAACATTTTATTTGCTTTTGGTACTGTGTGATAGAACTGAAATCACCAAAATTCTGTTACCAGCAGGATAGATGTTGTATTATTGTATGAGTGTACCTGTATTTTGAAATAGTACTTCATTTTGCATCTATCATGTAGCATTGTTCTTTAGTCTTTACTAACAATTTTGAACTATTCATCCAATATTTTGTTGATGCATGTCTTGTTGTCCCTCAGAAACTTATGCAACTACCAACTGTTTCGGAATCAATTGAAGTATGGGACTTTCTCAGTGTCGATTCTCAGGTCTGATTTCTTGTCCAATGGTTTCCTCCCTTCTTTGTTGTGAATATTTCCTTTTAAAAAATTATCTTGCTCATCACTTGTCATCACATGTTATGTATTGCAGACTTACATATTCTCAAATTCTTTTTCTATCATGGAAACATTATCAGGTGAGACATGGTTGGTGAAGAATGTTGAACATTCATAGTTTTATTATCTCTCTCCCATGTATTGACATGTCTTGCATTTCTTCCTTGTTGAAACTATTCTAGCTGGCTTGGATGCCAAGCCATTTGAGAAGAATAAAAACACTTCTCACTCTTCTGTACCTGCAAGTGATCCTGTGTCCTTTTGGAGAGAAAACTGTAGTGCTGAAAGTAAAGAGTCTGTTATGAAAGCAAAAAATAATGTTGAGGCCGATGGATTGAGGTCAAAAGTAAACAGCATGCCTCTTTCTCTACCAAAAAAGAATACACATCAACCTATAAAGTCATTTGAAAATTCTAGCGGCAATACAGATGTTCTAGCACAGAAGAGTGCACCTTCTCCCAATAACTTGCAAAAGACAGTGAAAGGAAGAGATAATTTGAATGAGGCTTCTGAAGTGCACCGTGATACTTCTGATGTTTTTCCAACAGAGGTTATAGAGACAATAAATTTTAATTCTGGCGTCTTTTTTTTTTTCCTTTTGAGCAGTAGATGCATTATTCATTTTATCATCTATTGCTGTTCTTAAACATATAAATGATTGTATTTTATTTTTTATACTGTTCTAGTTTTATATGCTTGATCATCTTGGTTCTGATTAATATAAAAATTCTTGAATGCAGTGGGTGCCGCCAAATTTGAGTGTACCTATATTGGATTTGGTTGACGTTATCTTCCAGGTTCAAGATGGTGGATGGATTAGGTAATTTGAGAATTCATGTTCATTTGACCTTAAACATAAGTTGTTTAATTTTGAAGTTCCACTAGTTATCATCTGTATCGTTTTACACTTGTGTGCAATGCAGGCGGAAGGCTTTTTGGGTTGCTAAACAAGTCTTACAACTAGGAATGGGTGACGCATTTGATGACTGGTTGATTGAGAAAATCCAACTTCTTCGTAAGGGATCAGTGATTGCTACAGGGGTCAAGCGAGTTGAGCAAGTAATCTTCTGACCCCCTCCCTACCCTTTGAAGTTTCTGTAACTCTGTTTCAATTCCCCTGATAAGCTTATGATCATTATGGTATAGTATGATAATATATTGTGACTGCAACTTTCTTTAACAGATACTCTGGCCTGATGGAATATTCATAACCAAGCATCCAAGTAGAAGACCACCGACACCAGCTACAAGCCCAACTCAAAATTCTCCTCGTGGTAATCAAACTACACAAGTATCTTCTCCAAGGTTGGAAGATGAACAGAAACGGGAGGCAGATCGGCGTGCAAAATTTGTATATGAGCTAATGATTGGTAATGGCTGTTATACTGCTCTCACTTATCTGCAGAATTGGCTATATTCAATGACTTGTATCAAATTTTATCGGAAACATGTATTGTACTTATCCATCCATCCCTGTTGATGTAGATCATGCACCACCAGCAATTGTAGGTCTTGTTGGTCGGAAGGAGTACGAGCAATGTGCTAGAGATCTATATTTTTTCCTTCAGGTAATTTCTGTCTAAATGTATTGAAGTTGTGTACAGAATCTTCTTTTGTTATTTATTAATTTCTTGGTGGTTCTAAGTTGAAACATTATCCCACTATGTTATGATGTTGAACATTGCATTCCAATGTATATGATTCACTTCATTCTCTTGGTGCACGAGCATGATCATATATTTTATGGTACGTTACTACTTTGATTAGATATTTTTACGCTGCTTGTTCATAGATATATAACCATTATCACAGTTTCTTCTTAACTGAGTTTTTCTGTCAAATTCTCACAGATTTTATGTTGTTAAAATTTTCGTGAAATGCTTTTCTTATTGACACCTTTCTAATCAAGATTTTGAAATATTTATTAGTTAAAAAATTAGTCTACTAATGATTGATTATTGTTATTGAGATAAGGTGTTGTTAGGATGTAGCAATTTCTCATGACAGGAGTGGATTGATGTTCTTTGGGGTTTATAATTCCTTTTTTCATCTTGAGTCATTACTTGAGCAATTGTTGCACAAGCGCATTACTTTTAATAGGGGCACAACACAATCAATCAAAAGCTCAAGATATGTTACAGTAATAACAAAAGTTAGTACTCGGTTGTGAAGTCAGTCTTGAAAAGTTAATTTTAATATGATGTTTCACTCTATTACAGATACTGCATGCAAGAGTTACTCTAAAAAACCATAATTTAGTCGTAAACAATCCTTTTGACTTTCTTTCAGTCATCCGTTTGCTTGAAGCAGCTGGCTTTTGACATCCTGGAGCTGCTTCTGACGTCAGCATTTCCAGAGCTTGATGATATTTTCAAGCAGCTGCACGACGAAAAGCATAAATTTGGTGAGTTCAAACCACAGTAAATATTCAGATGAAGCACTTTGTTTGTCTTGGGAAATACACTTTTTTTTGTGATATTTCTTGGTCTCTGCAACCGGCATCCTACTACTGAGCTACAAAGGCAATTCAAGTTTTCCACCTATGAAGTCGGGCTTTGTAAGTAAGGTTGGAGTTTTCAGGCAAATCAGATGTAAATTGAGTCAATGCAATTATTTTAAGATTCTTTACTGCCAAAAATTTTGTAAAGCCATCTGCTGTCAAGGTGAGTGATCCGTTTATTGTGAAAAGGCTCTTGTTAAACGGCTTAAAATCACTACATCAAGTTATATAAGACAACTTCTTTTTTTTTAAGTGAAACGGTTGTTCAAATTTTTGGCAAATTCTCCCTCCACTATCTAAATTCCAACATCACCCAATCTCTTATTGAAAATGACAAAAATGCCTATAAAAAATACGAAAATAATCTTAAATAAAAGAGTGTAGATAAAAATTAACCTTTCATCCAGAAATATTCCGATTTTTAGATTTCTGCAACATATTTTTGAATTCTAGAAATTTTAATCCGGAATGTTTTTTTAATTGTGTTCTGGATTTTTTTGTCCAAATATATTTTTTTAATTTTGAATTATATTTATTATTTTGGATTTTAAAATCCGAAATAAGAGTAATCTTGGAAATTTTAAAAATATAAGGTTCAGGTTAAAATTGATATAGCGTAAGAAGAAAATGTCCAAATTCTTTAGGGTTTTTTCCTAAGGCAGTGTAATTTTTTACGAATTTTCCAAAAGGGAAAAAAAAAACTTTTCTGAAAATGGATAAATAGTCAATGTGGAATACACTTTTTTAATATAAAATTGTCAACTACACATACGCTTTCAAAAAAACAAATTCGTATATGTGATATCCCATATAATTTTTTAATTTTACAATATATAATAATGTATAAAATTAAAAAAAAAATCAAAATGTAGAATTTGTATCTTACATATACGATTTCTATTTAAAATTGTATATAATATACATTTTTTAATATTTAAAATTTGAAAAAAAATAAAATAATAGGATATTAGATAAGCTTAATCTATTAATTATAAATTTTTTATATATATAACTAAAGAAAAATATTTTCTCATAAAATATTTTTTTAACTGAATAAGTTTTTAAAATATTTTTTTTATATATACTTAAAAAAATAAATATAACTTTTTAATTTTAATATATTAAAATTATTTAAATTCTTAATAAACTTTAAATAAATCAGAAAACTTTAACTAAAAAGCTAAAATAGAAAACATATAGAATATGGGATTTAGGATTTTATCAACTTAATTTTTTTATCATAAATTAAATTTATTTTAATAATTTCCTTAAAATAATTAAATTAAATTATTTTATATTATTAAAATATTACGTCATTAATTTATTAAGAATTCAAAATAATTTTAATTATATATTAAAAATTAAAAACATATATTTCATATACGATTTTAACTATACAAATTCTAGATTTTGATTTTTTTTTAATTTCATACATTATTATATATTATAAAATTAAAAAATATATATAATTTCTAATTGAAATCATATATCACATATGCAAATTTTTTTTTTACATGTGTTGCGATTTTAGAATTCAGAAAGCTTATTTCAAGTTGGGATTTTTTTTTTCATTTTGAGAAATTCGTAAAAAAAAATTACACTATCTTAGACAAAAAAAAACCAATTTTTTATTTATAAATACTTGTTATAATTTATATAGAGCTAGTTTTGTTTCGCTTTGAACTATGCATATTCCTTTCATTGAAAAACACATTTTATAAAGATTTTTTTATCAAATTTATCATTACTATAATATTTTAACAAATTTTAAAGCAAAATTATTTTCTACACCCTGACCCTTGAAGAAAGTAGAGGAGAGTAAGATTAGTTGAGATAACATTATCAATTCCTGTGTTTAAAGTATTATTATTTTAGAATTTTTGAGTTCCGTTATCATTTTATTTTTATAAAAAATCTCGATAAATAAATTAAGAATTTTTGAATTTCGTTATTATTTTATTTTTATAAAAAATCTTGACAAATAAATTAAGAGATGAATGTGTATTTAAATTAACTTGAGTCGTATAATAGTATAATAACCGTATCGGAAGAGAATGTATTGAAGAAAGAGAAATGTTGTATGAATATACATAAGCAAGTTATACAGCAGTGTAAAAAAGGGTGAAGTTATGTTCCCGCCAAAAGGGAAATAAAAAGAAAATCGCAATTGCTGGTACGCGAAAGGCACACGAAAATGGTGGATGAAGAAGGAGCGCCAAAATTCCCAGGTTTTCCTTTCGAACCCTACTCCATTCAGATTGATTTCATGAACAGCTTGTATCAATCTCTCAACCAAGGAGGCGTCTCTATGTTGGAAAGCCCAACTGGTCAGTTCTAACTAACTTCCATTTCTTCAATTTTCGTGTTGTAATTCAAATTAAGGTTGCTTTATTGGATTCGGTTAGGTTAGCATTTGTCATGCTAAAATGAGTGTGTGATTGGACATTATGTATGTTGGAGCAGGCACAGGGAAGACCATGAGTGTGATTTGTAGTGCCTTGCAATGGGTGCTGGATCGGAGGCTACAAGAGGAGGCAGTTTGTGATGAGAATCCAGGGGGTGGCAGTGGTGGCGGTGGCGGCGGAGTTGGTTCAGATGAGGAACCTGATTGGATGAGGGACTTTGTCGTCAACAAAGTGGAGAATAATAAGAAGAAAGAAAAGCGCGGGTCTGTGTGGGGAAAATCTCATAATAGTAAAAAGAGTACGGAAATTCGTAAGGATTTTATGGTTATGGGTGGTGGAGAGGAGAAGGGGTGTGAGAGTATGCAAACGAAAATTGATGCAGTGGATGGTATTGATAAGGAGTTTTTATTGGAGGAATACGAGAGTGAAGATGAGGGAGGGCCAGGGAGTGTGATTTCCAAGAGGAAGACTGTTAAAACCTCCTTTAGTTCCTCCAGTGAAGATGAGTCTAGCGAGGAGGAAGAGGAGGAGAAGAAGTTGAAGGTTTATTTCTGTAGTAGAACTCATTCACAGCTTTCGCAGTTCATAAAGGAGTTGAGGAGGACGGTCTTTGCCAAAGAGATGAAGGTTGTGAGTTTAGGCTCCAGGAAAAATCTTTGCATTAATGAAGGTTTTGAGATTGCTTCACTATGATACTCCTTTTCTTTCTGTCCTTTCTATTTCAATTGTTGAAGCGGATGTAGCTGCAGATGGGATTATATTTTACGTATGATTTGTTGCATGCTTTGCAGAGGTAGTTGCACTTGGAAGCTCTACACGCATAAACGAGCGATGCTTGGAACTTCAGAAGAAAAAGAAAAATGGTGCGACAAAAGTTAAGGTGTGCATGAAAAAATTATATGCTTAATATTGATAATGGTTTGACACTTTTTTGTTTTAATTATGGCGGATGGTATTTGTGCTTTAGCTCCGTATTCTTTACTCAGTCGTTCTTAATTTAGCCTAATTGTTATCTTCCATGTTCAATGTCTAGTTGAGCTGATAAGTATATATCTTGGTATTCACTGCCTAGAGTTAGTAAAATCTTTTGAAATTGAATAAAGAAGGAAGGATTGTGGACAGTAACATCTCTTGAACAATGGTGGATCTGACTTGCAGAACTTAAAAGTAGGTGCAGGGATACGCAGAAGAAAGGCTACCTCTGGCTGCCCAATGCTTACAAAACATAGAGTTCAACAAGAATTTAGGAATGAGGTATTTCAACAAAGACCCTTGGATATTGAAGATCTTGCTAATCTTGGAAGAACTATGGGAACTTGTCCATACTATGGCTCTAGAAGCATGGTTCGAAGAGCTGATCTTGTTGTCCTACCATATCAATCTCTTCTGTCTAAATCATCTCGTGATGCACTCGGCCTGAATTTGAAATCCAATATTGTTATAATAGACGAGGCTCATAATTTAGCTGATTCACTCATCGACATGTATGATTCCAAAATTACTTTTTCACAGGTATGATTTTCATTTCTATCTTAACCTTGATTTGAAATTTTTCCAGTGTCTTTTAAAAGCTGTTAGAGAGTCGCAGTTAGCTTTTGTATAGGCATTTTTGAGTCCTTTTTGCCACAAGGTTGTTACTATTTACTACAACCTAACCTAAGAACTCTATCAGCATTGCCTTCCAATCATCTGAGTGAAGTCAATATTTTAGTTTAGGTGATTGGTCTGGAAAGCTAATGAAACAAAGGGAAACTAATGATTATGGATCATTGATCTGGCAATTACAGTTGCTTTAGTTGCAGACATTAGACATCATGCAAGTTAAATCTTGTTTACACCCGTATTTGGGATGTTTAATTTTTCGTCAATTATTATATGGTTGTCCTCTACTTTTTACAGCTGGAGACTGTGCACAACCATTTGGAACAGTACTTTGGGAGATTCAGGAATCTTTTGGGACCTACTAATCGGAGATACATTCAAACTCTCATGGTCCTCACACAAGCTTTTCTCCGAGTACTACTTAATGATAAAGATGGAAATCTTATAGATTCTTGCTGTGATTTAGCTCAAGCTTCAAGTATCGCCTCCGATTTTACTATGGCCATCAATGATTTTTTATTCGAACAAAATATAGACAATATCAACTTGGTCAAATTGTTGAAATATATTAAGGAAAGTAATATCATGCACAAGGTGAATCTTGCCACGTAATATATACATTTTCTTTGTAAGAATGCCACACATGCTTCTTCTGAATGTTCTGTTGCCGTTTTGATATGAAAGTTTTCTTAATTTTCCAGGTTAGTGGTTATGGAGAGAAGTTGGCTACCTTGGAAAAGATACCAGCACACCATAAGATCAGGGAACATGCTGAAGAGGGAAGTTGTCTATCTGCTTTCCAGGCCTTAGCTAACATATTACTATCACTGACAAACAATGATGGTGATGGAAGGATAATAATTTCCAGGTCCAGGTTAACGAGCCTCAAGAAGCAAGGAGGATATATAAAGTATGTTATGCTTAGTGGAGAGAAGATTTTTTCTGAGGTTTGCCTGATACTGTTGTCTTAATTAGAAAAGATTTTTTAGCTGTAAGTTTCTCTTCCGAACAGATGGACGAAGAAGAAAATAACTAGGAAACTTTCTCTAGATTGTAGATGAAGCACATGCCGTTGTATTAGTAGGGGGAACACTACGACCTATAGAAGAGACTAGGGAGAGACTCTTTCCATGGTTACCACCAAACCAGCTGCATTTCTTTTCATGCGGGCATATTGTCCCTCCAGATAGCATTATGCCAATTGCTCTTGCACGGGGGCCTACTGGACGCACCTTTAATTTTAGCTTCAGCTCCAGGAGCTCACCAGACATGGTAAGTGGGTCATTGTTCCATCTATCATTCTCCATTCTCCAGTCTAATTTAATGAAATACTAATTGTGGAAAATGACTGATTGTGCTGCATCTTGTGCTTTATAGATACGAGAACTGGGCCTTTTGCTGTGTAATCTGGTGACTGTGGTTCCGGAAGGAATTGTTGTCTTCTTCCCTTCTTTTGATTATGAAAATAGTGTATATGAGCATTGGGAATCATCTGGTATCCTTGAAAGGATTACAAAGAGGAAGCGTGTCTTTAGGGAGCCTAGAAATAACATGGACGTTGAATCCGTTCTCAAGGAATATAAAGATACCATTTATACACAATCGAGTACGAATTCAGAAGTAAACCAAGCATCTTATAGTGGTGCAATACTCCTTGCCGTTGTTGGTGCGAAGTTATCCGAAGGGATCAACTTAAGTGATGGGATGGGCCGATGTGTAGTCATGGTTGGACTACCCTATGCTAGCCCATCTGATATAGAGTTGTTAGAGAGGATAAAGCACATTGATCGTTTTCAAAATTTAAAGCTTGAGAATTCTAGCGTTTCTACCAGTTATGATTTATACAGTAAACATGTTGAAGGTGGTTTTGACGTCTTAAGAAGTTGCACTCACAGAGGAAAAGAGTACTATGAGAATCTCTGCATGAAAGCTGTAAATCAATCAATAGGTGCGTACTTACAACTTACAGTAACCCCCCAGATATTTCTGTGGATTGTACATCCATATGAGGTTGAACATTGTTTTGCTATAGACCACTTTTCAAGGGATATTTTTGGTTTAAATTATTTATTTAAAAATTAAGATTGGACTCTCAAGACTCAAGTCAAGATGTGTTGTAGTTAGTTTTTTGGCTTAATTGCATGCTTACCTTCCCATATGTTGTGTGTTTTTTTTTATTTTTCGGTTCTCATAAGTTGTCATTTAAAAGGAGGTTGCTCCATTTTGATTGCATCCAATCCAGTATTTATGTATTAATTCGCTTATAATGAAAGACAGTTATTTTGTTGGTCTTTGTGGGACACAAACAAGAATTTGCCCCAAGAATCTTCAACACGACAATTTGGTCAAGGACGTCGAAAGATATATTTTTTAGGTCAACGTTGTTTAGTTGTGTTTTTTTAGCTGATGCATATTTATTTACTCATTGTCATGTCATACCTAATTTGTCTTGTTCGTTTATTTTATTAAATATTTGGTGCAATCCATGGAGGGGCTTAATTGTAAATGGTAGAAAGCTTAAGAGATCTAATCGTCACTATTGGAATGAGACAAAAGTCGTACAATTACGATAGTAAGGGACTAAAATTAGTTTAAGTCTAATTTTGACTTAAATGAAGAAACCCAGGTTCTATATATTAGGAGATTTTCTGTCTGCTGTGCAATCTGTACCTGCAAATTGTGCACATGTTAACGGGTTTTAGCCTAATATTTTATGATAAATATGTTTATTTCAGGTAGAGCTATCCGTCACATTAATGACTATGCAGCAATTTTGTTGGTTGACACGAGATATGCATCTGATTCCTCAAAACGGAGTTTGGCTCACCCAGTCACCAAGCTCCCGGAGTGGGTAAAAGATCGTCTTGTTTCTTCTATTAACTATGGTGAGGTACATAGGTCGTTGCATCAGTTTTTCAAACTGAAAAAGACATGCAGCCTATAGTCCCTTTAGCTGATCCTGTTAGCAGACTATAAACAGTTCAAGTTAGCACAGTTAAGATACAAATGAGTTACCAAATCCAAATTTGCCCAACTCTAGTTTGCGTAATTGACTCGTTTTCATCATCAGAGCACGTGATAGATACACTTATTCATCTGACTATGCATGCAAACCTACAAAGATTGCCGTTATACTATTGAGTGATTTACATTTTTTTTATGGAAGTCTGACTATTCTTCTATTTTTCATTTTATCTTGGGTTCTCTGGAGTCAGTTTTAGAACTGCAGAAAACTCAGGAAAGTTGTGTTATTATGACGAAAAAGGAGTATCAAACATCATCTACACTTATTAGAACCATTGGATTCTAGGACTGCTTACTATCCGTTCTTTTAAAATACCAGTGGACAATCCCCTTAAAAATGTTACTGGTAGGGACTAATGAACCCTATCTGATCCTATTATTTGTAAAATGGGTATGTACTAGAAATTAATGACTTTCTTTACCATGTATGGTTCATAGCTAGAATCATCTACTGGCATATTGTGTCCAAGAAAAGAGGGTGACCTAAACACGTTGGATTTCCCATTCAATGTGAGTGATTTGATGCGGCTTCAGCTCTCTTTTGGCTTTCAAGCCTAAAGTATGCGATCCTGGACTCAAGGGCAAGTACACTTGTTTTACATGTCTGATCTTTAGCCTGCTTCTTTTTGGTTCACAATCAATCATGGATAATTTGTATCAGTTTCCATCCATTTCTTATCCGCATGGGATTTGAGCAAAACACTACATATTCTTTTGTAAATAAAAAACAATACATATCTAATACTTTGTAAAAGGTTCCTTACTGGTCATCAACACTAGGTCTAATTTGAACATCTCAAGGGTTCGCAGACCTTGAAATAATTTATTAGTAGTTACACATTGGTAGCTTTTAATCAGTCTCACGAGTATTGCCTGTGTTTATGCTTCCAAAGTAATGTCAGTTGCTTTCTTCACAGGGCATATAACATTTTTGAGAAAACAACAGGTACGTTCCAACCTCACGCAAGCTTTGTTGCTTTAATTTTATAATTCTGTACCGAGGTGGGTGAAAGAATTAAAACACTGGCAAGTGCCCTGTATGGCCCCAGTGCAGCAAATGGAATGCACTCTTCTCACTGTAGCATGACTATAGATTGGGGACCATGAACCTATTTCTTACAAAATTACAAAGTTTTCTTCCTTAGAAGCCTAGTGATAGATGCCAGGTTTGCAGTTGAAAATTAACCGCATAGGATTTCCATCCTTATGTCACCGGTTTTTGTTGAAAAAAATTTGTAAACTTCATTTGCAAATGTTGCAACCTTTGGAGCTAAACTGGACTTCGTACAGATTATGTTAGGAGTTAGGAGCTAGGTTATGACGATTAATATATTTAGTAGAAGGGTTGGTCAGTTAGAGGGGCTTTGAGGGGCAGAAAAATATGAGGATGTAGGGGTACAGGCATTCTGTCTTGTATCAGAATTGAGTTTTGCTATTTATAAAATGAAAATCATCTGTGAAGAGAACCTGGAAAGAATTCTCTCTCCCATTTTCTGTCCTTTCACAATCAGGAAATACCATGATTACCATCTTTCTTTTCATTCTTCCACTTTCTAATCCAGTTCCCAACAAATTGACTCCTTACAGATTCCGTTTCTGGAATGATGAGCATGTGTACCATTAATTATTCTCAGTGACACATACCGAATTTTCTGTTAAAAGCAATGTCTGAATCCGCTTTTGAGGGGCATTAATTTTTTTACTGTAGTACCAAAAAGTTAAAATATAGTTCCATGACAAAGCTAGCACATAGACCTCCAAAAAACTCAATTGAGGGCTACCTGATTTCCTGAACCGACACTTAATCTTTTTAGTCACCCACTCTCATTAGCTTTCCATCTTAATCTGCAGGACTTTTTAACAGCTCTTTGTCAAAACAAGACAAGTCCAAAGGCTCATAATCTCTTCTTCAAATATCTTTAACCCAAGAGAGGTAATTACCTGATCTTTTTCTCATATTACCAACTTACCCCATATAGTCACGACCTGGGAGGGAAGGGGAAGGGGTTTGAAAGGGACAAAGAACATGAGATGCCGTAGACAAAATGGTAGAGTTGTAAGCTAGCCGGAGGAAACACATTGGTTTTGTTTTTTTGGTGACCTTATTAATAAGCCAGTTACCAGCCGCACATCTCATAATTTTGAAAATCTGAATGTGGACAAAATTGGAGAACATATAACTATGACTTCCCTTCAAGGTGGAGAGCCACCTGGAAAAGAGAAAGTCACTCCCTATCACAGTAGAACCACAAATGCAGCTAAGACAAACCTTTCGCAAGACCAAGGTCTTCTTTCACAAAAGCTTCCAAAATTTCTTGTCTTTCTTCTTTGGAGAGTACCAAAAGCTTCCCAGATCTCTTTCCTTCAATCCATTCCTTTGTAGAATTGGCAATGCAAGAGCTCACAGAAACGACCAATTTTACAATGAGTTTTATGATCTGCTGCAGACTGATCTCAACAGAATAAACATGTATGGTAACAACAGCAGGTCCAGGTCAGCAATGGGAGCTGCTTCATGCACTGAAAGCTTCGTTCGTTTTGCTAAGCAAAGGCCGCAAAAGAGCAAGATTGAGGAGAGAGCACAAGAGAAGAAGAAGAAGAAAGGAAGCTCACACCTAAAAAAAAAAGAGGACTTAAATTCACAAAACATGAACAAGAAAGTTCATGTTTTAGCACAAAAGATGAAGGCAATGGATATGGTGGATGCGGGTGATCTAGAACATGTACTAGACATGGAAGAGGCACTGCATTACTATTCTCGCCTTAAGAGCCCTGTCTATGTAGATATTGTGGACAACTTTTTCATGAACATTCAGTCAGAGTTATCTGTTTCACAGCCCTGTGCCAGCAGCAGCATCAAGCCCTCAAAGGAAAGACTTGGTTCAATCCGGTTCAGATAAGGTTGCCAGTTAGCCACATTGCAAGTTCAACAGCTATAGGAAATTAATGAGTTCGTTTAGTTTAACTCCCACTATTCCCAGCTTTCTTTTCTTTCAGGGTACTATCTGTTTATTGCTTCAATAATCCACATTGTTCCTTGCTTCAATAATCCACATTGTTCGTGCATAATACTGATTTCTTCTTACTGCAGAGGAATCTAACTTTCTTGTTTGCAAATTGTCCCATCTCTCAAGCGTACTTGCATCATAATAATGGTGCTTTTGTTTAGTTATCTGTGCCAGAAAACACAATCATCTTTTTTTACTTTCCACCTATTTCAGATTTACAATTGACAATGGCAATGTAACGTATTCTGTTAAAAAACTGTATTCATATATTCTGTATAAATATGAACATATATATATGATTTATAGCCAATTCTTATCTGATTCAGAGGAGTGAAATCTCTTCTACATACATGTATTTTTTTTACAAATAAACTTGTAGAATTCAAACTCCATGGTGTAATTTTAGTAAACAGAGTTAACATCTCTGTGTCTCTCCTTTCCTTTCTCTCTTTCTTCAACATTATAACAGCTTTTAAACACTTTGGTGCTTGTTTGAGACCACATGAAGTCTTGTCAATTGTGACTGAGATATGTTGATGAGCTTAGCATGGGGTCCTGGAGAAATAAATTATTGACATTTGACATTCATTTGAGTGAAGCAGTAGTAGTCCTTGGATAGAGCATGATGAAGAACCAATTTCATTGTTTGTGGCTTTATCATTGGCCTAAAGGTGTGTGATGGTAGTCAATTCTATGGTATTGACGATACCCTTCCGCAATAACACTTTCTTTGAACCTGTGTGTTGGAAAAATATTCAACACTTCCGGTTGTATATAATTTTTTTTATCGGTGGTATATAATTCTTGATGTTGATGTGATGTGTTAGAAATAAATATATATAATAAATAGTAAATTTAAATTTAAATAATATGAAAAAGTATTAAATAATAATATTAAGAATTATAATATGATTGAATAGTTGTTTGTTCCATCTGAGCAAAATTTTGTTTCCTATCACATTGACATTTGGTTGTGCGGGTACAAAACTACATTTTACACGTCATTAAGTTGATGTAAGTGTAGTAAACTAAAGAAACGATTATCAACCTAATCTAATAACAATGTCATAAAAATTAAAATAAAACTTTTAAAATTTAAAAAACCAAACTCGAATCAAAATATAAGATCAAATGTATTGAGTTCGTTACTTCACAGGAAAAACATTTTTGGGCGAATGATTCTTCCATTTTCAGCTTCTTTAACTTAATTATTTTATCCCAAATTTATCATTACTTGAAAATTTTAACAAGCTTCACTTAAAGTACCAATTAACTTAAAAAATTTAATTTCAGTTAAATTTACCTCAATTTAATTTTGTAAGAAATCACACTTGGTAGCACTTTTTTTCATTTTTACCCTGACTAATGTATTTAAAAATCTATTTACTATTTTTTTCATTCTATTGATCAATTAGTTAGTCTTATTCAATATAATTAGTTTTTAATTCTAACTTGTAACTTTCAAACTTTCAACTATGGACACGGCTACAGTGACCCACCTTTGCACGAGGTTTTTGCTATACCACAATTAATAGCCCTTCGATTTATCTAATCTTCAGAATGTTATGGTGGACCTTCTTCTCTTTCTCTTTCGTAGCAGCACCTTTTTTGTTTTCTTAGACCCATGACTGGAAATCTCTGGCAGCGGAGCAACTTCTGCGGTCACACCGTACAATCACTTCCCTCCATCCACCATTCACCACCCGATGGTTGAAGCGGACAGTGACTGAGATCAGTAAAATGACGATGACCTCCGACTCCCGACGGGACTCTTCAGCGGCGGCGCGAAGTTCCTTTGTTCGTGATCCAAAAATATTAACTTAGAAATATTTTCACTGTTTAGTTCTCTGATTCTGAGTCACCACCAAGTTATTTTCTGTAGTTTGCAACCCACAATTATTTTCAGCGATTATGTTTAAACTGCCGCCAACGTGGTTTTTAGTGTTCGGAGAAGGTCCGCCGGTGAGACGTGACGGCGCCGATCGGAAAAAGCTCTGAGACCTAGGGCGAAGAAAGTTTGGAATAGAGGAAGGAATAAGAAGGGTAAGAAAGAGAAGGGACAAAAAGACTTAACGCAGACGAAGGTACGGCCAAAAGTCATAAAGAAAATTATTTATTGAATTGTATAAATATTTTATTTACTTTAACTGAGGTATCTATTTAAAAGTATGTTTTTCAATTCCGTAAGTTATAGTTGAATTTAGGAGAACAGATATGATAAATACAAGATTGTATAATATTGGTTCACCATAGTATTTACCTTCAACTAGCAAATAAGATGATTTTACCATACATAAAGTAGCTGTGGGAACTTCTTCTATGGCTTTCAACAACAACCTTCTCCAGACAGTGTTAACACCTAATATTAATTAAATATTTTAATATGTTTTTCCATTATATATTGAAAAAAAAATGTTGTCATTCAAGAATAAAAAACTTTTGGTATTATAAGTTTTAAAATTTTAAAATAGAAGATATTATTAATTGGAATTCAAGATATATATTTTTTCTTAAAAAACTGACTGTTAATTTTTTTTGTAAAAATTAATAGAATTACCAAAAATGTAGTCATGAACTACTTTCTCAAGAAAGAAAGTAACAAAGTAACGAAAATTACAAGGGTGGTGTTTGAATTAAATTTGTAATTTATATTATTTATAAGCTTAACTTCCAAACAAGGGAGATGAATACACCACTCCCTCATGAAAACTTCCAATCAAATTTAGGGTTTAAAAAATTAAAAAAAAAAAATCCTTTTCACAAGAGGCTATTCCAAACCTTTGGGCCATGATTATGAATGACTCCACTTAACCTCAGAAGTGACATTTAAATTAGTAACCAGTGGATGAAGCCAAAACGCTATGCTCCTTTAAACGTTTCTGGAAATGAGTTAAACGGGTTTGTAACTGCATGATGCCAGCTGCCTTCTGAGACAGAATGGCATTTAGTTTTGCTATATAATCATCCAGCTGATTACCTGGTTTGTCTGCTTCAACCAAGAGGTTCATTTCCTGCATGTGTAAACCATATATTAATATTCGCTGCATGCAATAAGATATTATATTTCAACATACTGAAATTTGGTGCCCGATTTCAAATGTTGTTAAATATAAAAAAAAAAAACACTTTTTATTGTGTGTGTGTATATTCATGTGCCCGCCAGCTTAAACTTCTGGAGAATTGATTAATGGCATGTGATCTTGTCTTTGATCCTTGTTACCCCCCATTATTTAAATTTAAAAACAAGTTAATTTTCAAAATTGGATTAGGAGGATGCTTGTACAAAAAAGATTAAAAGCAATTTGATGAGAAGCCATGTTTTTTAATGACTCACCAATTTTTATAAAGTTACTCACTGATAGTCACAAACAACTCACAAGTTTCAAAGGTTTTAAAAATGCCACGGTTACGTAATGGCCATAAAATTATGAAAACAAATAAAATGTCAAAAGGAAAAACAGAGTCAATTTAAATACCTCTCTAACAATATTCATGGTCTCCTCCACTTGTTTCCGGTGAGCATTTACAAGGTCTTCTTCCTCCTGAAATTATGATATATATGCATTTATTCAAGGTTTTGTAAGTATGAAAAGTCATTTTCCGAGTAGTATACTTTACCTGTAAGAGGGCATTTAAACCATCATCTGACTGTACTGGTTTAGATTCAACTTTTGGGATGTCCTTCCATTTAATCTGGCCATTAGGGGGTTTCTTAAATTTGTCATCTGTTGCACCATATAGCTCTATTTTTCCATTTTTCTTCCATGATGGTTTCACCTGTTCATAGTAATCTTCAGGAGGACTAAACTCATCCCCGTCTTTTTCTTCAGGCCATGTATCAGTTGCGCGATCCTCGTAGGCATATGTGTTAACAGAAGACAAGGGAATGGAAATTGATTCTTTGAGGTTCAAATTTGAAGATAATACGTCCTTCTTAGAATTGTTTCCTTTTGATAAGCTTTTTACCCTGCATTTTCATATATTGTGTAACAGCCAAATTAAAAGCTTTCGTTTGGTACATGACAGTGGTTGCAGAATGAATGAATGGTTTGCAGGGAGGTGGAAAATCAACGACAGAAAGTTACTGTTTGGTTGGTTGAAATTTCATTGTTACCTGTCAGCATATCTTAATGTATTCAGAGTATGTTCACAAGAACCGGAACTTGGTGATATGCATGATATCATAACAGTGCGAGAATCACCAACAAATGAATCCCTCAGAACTTCTGTCAATTTACTGCCTCTGAATGGGATGTGTCCTTGGTCATTGTCTAGAGCTCTTATGCATTCCTTTAAGGCGAGCAAGCTCTTATTGATCTCAGCACCTTCTATTCTGCATTCCATATATAATTTGGAACACCCGACCAAACAGACAAATTTATTAAGGCTAAGAAGAGAAAATCCCAGATATCGTTAATATAATTATGTCATCAACAATATCACTTTAGCTTCTCCTTGAGACATACCTTGTCTGTTTGTCATTATCTGTGGTATCAGCTCCACGTTCACTTCCAGCAAGATCTATGAAGGAGAGCTTCCCAACAACACGAGGAGGCTTGGATACATTTCCATCAACAGATCTCTTGATAGCAAGCTGAAGAATTGCATGTGACCGTGAAGACTCCTCATTTGCACCTGTGGTGCCAGTACTTCTTGTGGCATTTCCTTGCTCAATCAGTTCCTTGATGGTCTCTACATCCGATACTTGGTACTCTTGCAAACCAACAATGCAAACTTGTTGCTTACCATCCTCCCTCATGCACAGTTTTCTGTAGATGTACAGTATTATTGAATCAATGATCCAAGCAAAGCTAGAATATAGCATTTCCAAAGCTTTAATTTGAGTTTTTCATCAATAATTGATTGATACAAAGACTGTTATTCTTTCATCTGCAAAACGTTTACGAGACTTGTGAAAAGATCAATGCATCCCCCTTTTTAACTCAACCTATAATTATAACAAAATTTTACACCTAAAGAATATAGAGACCACAGGTGCATACAAGAAAGATCAAATGACTCACTTTCGATCATTAAGGAGATCGTAAAGCTTCCCACCATATATTTCAAAGAAACTCACAAACAACTGAAATCCCTGACTCCTTTAAGTATGATGCATCAATCTCAAGATGTCCCTTGATGCTTTAAGAGGCAGTGGCTTCATTGTGTAAGTTTTTCCACTTCCTACACAAGAAGAAAATTATGTGAAGTTCACAAAATAATATACTAATAGAAAAAAGACAGTAATAGTGCAGGCAATAAAGTCACTTCAGCTTTAACACCCACAGGTGAATTACCATTAAGTGTTCAAACATTTCTTTTCGATATAGTACAAGTGTAGACATAACGTAACCATTTGGGGATATCTATCAGATTACTAATTACTTTAAACTACAAATGATAACGGTTGAAATAGATGACCATCTACAGTTGTAAGAGAAAAAGAAGTCAATAAAAGGGGATTTAAACTCGGGAAATTGGCAAACACATAATTAATCAAATTCGACAAGCTGTTGTCACCTGTTTGGCCATATGCAAAGCAAGTCGCCTTAGTGCGTTGAAATATTATTGGAACTATGGGCTCCACAGTTTCACGATACACCTAACGAAATCAAAAGGTTAAAAATAAAGTCAGATCGGTTGGACTATGTATTTGTCCATTTATTCTTTCAACTAAACATTTAACTGCATTATAGCTAGTTACCTCATCATTTGTAACCTCTTCATCCAAAACAGCATCAAAAACAAATTCATGCTTCTCGACATATTGAGTTAGATCAACCTGTAAAGCATTTAAATTTCAAAATGCTCAAATGAAAACATTTACTATAAATGGATAGATAGATGGATAGATCAAGCTTGAACAATTATCTATAAATAAACACTGACAATTATAGTCTGTGCGGGGTTTACACTCAACAACATTGCTTGTCTTTCTAAGTACACCATATTCATACCAAGCATTCCAAATGCACCAAGAGAAAGATTTAGAAATATCAACGAAATACTTCATAGGCAACTTCATTCTCTATTTCATAGTTCTCACAACTCATTCTAAACTGCTTAATCAAATATTTTTCAACATAAAAGACAACTAAAATATCCTATTTCTCAATATCACGACCTCCATCGATTACTACACTCACCTTAAGTTTGGTCTCGTGCACGGTTAAAGAATTTGAAACTGTGTCTATAATATCCTCCTCATGCTTAGCTGTCTCCTTCTTATTAAGCGGTCTCTTGCGAACCTGCATAAAGTAGCACGTTACCAATGTCAGAACAAAACCAAAATTCAAGCAAAGACAAATTCCAACTTCCACGACAAATGCAGTTTTCAAGTAAGAGCCTCCAAACTCAATAGCAAACGGTCAACATTTTCTGTCTCTCTTTATTGCATTGGCTATTATATCCCACGCTACTTTCTTTCCCTCGCGTAGTTGTGAGATTTGAAGCACAATTTATTGCACTAATAACGTTTCTCATTTAATATTCAGTGCGCAAAACAAGAACATACCACAACTTTAATCTTAGCTACATTGCTGGATTTCACATTCTCTGCGGCAGCAAGACTATTGGAGACGTAGTTATCAGTAGCAGCACGAGCTCTGCCAGTTTGTTTGCCGAAAATGTAAGGCTCGGAATCATACGCGTTCGAGGACGGAATCTACCAAATCACAAGCAAATAATTGAAGCAAAACCGAACAAAAATATTCAACAACAATTGCAACGAAAAACGAAAATAAATAAACCTGAGGAAGAAGCTCCGTATCGAACGAGTGGAGATCCAACAGGCCAGGGCTGAAATCGCGAGGAGAATCGTCCTCGTCGCCGTTTTTCTTAACGGTGTAACTACGAGGAGGCGTTAACGGATCCATACAGTACTCACTGAAGCTCTTCTGCACGTTGTTCCGGTACATTCTGCCTCCGCCACCGTACGAATTGTAGTCCTGCAAGTCAAAACGGATCGCAGTTCAAAAATCAGCTTCCAACGAGCGGTTGTTGCGAACAATAAATGCGTCCAATGATTCATTATTAGATATATTAAATTCGGAGTGAAGTAGTTGAACGTTGCGGTAAAAAAACGCGAAACAGGAACAGTAAGAAACCTGAAGAGGAGGAATGTGATTGGAGGAGGAGTTGAACCACTTGGAAGAAGCATCGAGATAGTGTTCGGAGTGCTGGCGGTTATGGTGCACCCCCGTCGCACCGGATCTCTGCCCCTGTCTGTTCATATTCCGATGAGAAGAAGAGAGAAACTTGAACGAGGAGCGTAGTGAAGAATGATAATGTGAGTGGAGAACAAACAAACAAACTTAACAGGCTTTGAATATTTTTGAATTGAATCTGGAGGACGAAGAGGCACGTGTGGAACGTTGAAACGACGACGTAGAGCGTGTTCTTTTCTTTTTCTTTAAGTTGTCCTATCATCTTCCACCGTCTCGCACGTGGGTGGGGCCCCCCGCGGCTTTTCTCTGAGTTTATCGTTGCGCGCTTGGCTCCTTCGCATTCAAAATGCTGCAACCTTTCGGGGCTCTCTCGGATCCTGCCACGTGTCCTTTTTTTTGTTATGTGTGAAAAAAGGGGTTGGATTTTGACAATAATGGACTGCGCTTGTTGGTGGATGGAAACGACCACGTTTCTGGGCTTTTTATTTGAGGGGTGGGTTGGGTTAGGTGTACCAAAAATGTACTTTTTTTTTCAGAATCAAGGGAACCATCACCTTCAGATTAATGGTCATTCCATTCATTTTTGCAATTCTTTTTCCTATTTTTATAATAATAATAAGGCAATTCTTTTTCCTATTTTTATAAACATTTTTAGTGTGAAAAAAATCTGCATCTAAAAATATATTTTAAATTGTATAATTTATAATATTTTTTAAATATGAAAATAAATTTTAGGTTACACAACTACGCATTATAAAACTCTAAAGTATGAGCGTTTTTTTTTATTTTTTTAACACTCAATGAAGTGTAGGAAGAAATCATGCAAGTTCAAAAATTAATTATCTAATAATAATGACAAAAAGAATTTCATAATTGTAGTGGGACTATCCAATATAAAAGCCCATTAAGTTGTTAGATGTAATAAGTAATACCAACTATTACCACAAAAGAGAATAAAAAAAATACAGCCATCAAAGGGTGTATTATTTATACCTCACTCTCAACCTCCATATTAATTTGTAAAAAAATTCAATTTTAACTCTTTTTAAAATTTTAAATAATTCTAAAAGATGCATAATTTTACATTCTTAAATAATCATAGTTATACATTTGCATTCCTATATATCTCTTATAGTCGCACCATTTATATTCTTCTCTATTCGTAATATTTAAAGACCAATTTCATCATTTTAGTGTGTGAGAGGTTGATAAGAAGATTCATTGCCTTTGACATTTTTCTTGACAATGAAGAAAAATCATCACATTCTCTATCATACTAAAAAGGTTATTGTTTAAATTAAAAAAAATATGGAGTTGTAGAAAAAAAAAATAAGGAGTGTTAGGAAAATTTAACAAGTTACTCTAAATAGTTTACAAATTTACGCTTTCATCTCCTTTATATACAATAATAAGTTACACTTTATATTTTAAAAGACCATAAAGTTTAACTAGTTACCTGCAAAACATAACAAGAATGAAAATTTTACAAGTGCTTAAACGTGTAGTTGGAATGGTCTAGTGTATAATATACAATTGATAATTAATGTGTATTCAAGTATAACATTTTAAGAGATCGTCTAATGAATATCACGAATAGAATATCTGTGATGAGTTGTTGAAAATCACAGGGTGTTTTTCAGCTGCTACTGAATTGGTGTTTCTCCTAAAGAGTTTCTTTCATTTGAATACTTCCATTGTTAAACAGTAATCTTAGTGTAACCTCATAAGCAGAAAATATGACCCCATTTACGAGGAAAGCTCTGGTAATTGCAGTTCCTAAACCCCGCCATAGAACACTGTATCCTTCTTCTTTAACACTCTTTTTGAAACAATCTACAATGCCTTTGTACTTGAGAGAAGAGGGTGTTTGAGCCTGTAATCTAGTCTTCACAACATCAAAAGGGTAGCAACTGATCCAACTAGTCACCCCTGCTAATCCTCCAGCTACTAACATAGTGTTCAAACTTTCTTCACCATTTTTTCTGCAACCAGGGTGTAACCATTCCCTCATGTACTCATATGTCCAAAAGTATAAACCATGAGAGGGTCCATCCCTCAGCACAGTGACACCAAGTCCTCGATAAATGCCTCGAAGCCCTTCTTTTCTCCAAATCTTTTTGGCCAGCTTCATGGGACCCTTTGTGGATTCTGTCATGTGGCCTTCCTTCAGCAGCTGAAGTTGAATTTTGATCAACTCGACAGGGGAAAGCAATAGACTTTGGAGTGCCCCAGTACCTGTTCCTCCTAATGCAACACCCTTGTAGGATGCAGGGTCTTTGGGAGAAACGGGTGTGTCAAATGCCCTTGACAGAACCGCGTACGTTTGGAACACCATTGCATTCTGCCACCATGAAACGAATGAAAATCAATTTGAAACCTTCAAATTCATATGCACTTAGTAAGTAAAAGGAAACAATGAATCCTAAGGCTGTACCAAACTTGTAAAATTGAGATAAGATACTGTTAAGAATAGGATCTTAGGCTTAATTCAACTCGTTTATAAGCCTAAGGCTTGCATAGGATAAATATCTTAATTTTTAGTCGAGATCGTTAACACACCATCACGTCGAGCTACCAACTCATGCGCAGAGGACATAATAGACTCAACAAACTCCCGTAGGATCTACTTTAAATGACTGATACTATATTAAGAATTGTATTTTAAGTCTATTTCAACCTCATAAAACTGATTTGTAAAGTTAGATTTGCGTACACTTTTTAAAAGATGAAATATTGTAATCTCTAGTCAATCAAATTCCAAAAGATAAATTGAAAATTACGATAAACACATGAACTCAACTGCAATCTGCAATTTATGAGGGTACATGATATGAGCATGTAAATGAAAATTTATGCATGTAAAAGAGAGAAACACAAGTTGATGAATGAGAGCAAAATGACCTGAAAAGTAACAGAGGCTAATGGTGCGCCCATGCCGCGGTACAAAGAAGTTGGTCCTTCCCTAAACACCATGTGCCTAAAGATGGCGAAAGCAGAGCCATTTTTTGTGTCCTGTAATCTGATGCGGAGAGTGTCAAGTGGATAACCTGAAATTATACCAGCAATGCCTCCAAACCCACCTGCTACAAACTCTCTTCCCGAACTGCTTGCAAGAAATTCTGGCCAAAAATCCATAATCTTCTCCTTTCATTCCTCAAACCACCCTCACCATGAGATTTCACAACCTCCCACAACTCAAAACCACGTACCCAGATGGATAAGATCAAACACAACTACACTGACACTTTCAAATGGAATTGTTATTACAATAACACTGAGCTATGCTGGTTTTCTCCTTTGCTTCACGAATCCTGAAAATGGAACCAGCCATGGAGTTTTTCTCTAGTTTGGCAAACCCAAAATATGTATAAAGTTTATGATGGGAACATTTTTCACCTTCCCATTGTTGTGAGATGGAAAAATACCAGAGAACTTCGACCTCACCTTTTGAATGTAGGCCAAAACAAATGCCAGCGGTGGCAATTTTGTTTGCTATTTTTGCAGTGCAAGAAAAGTGTCCCACCAATCAATCTACGCAGTTACCAATACATAGTTTACGCGTGGAAAAATTTTGGCACGACCCATGTGGTTGATCGCAGCCTAGTGTTCCCCAACTTTTTGAAATTGTTTATTCACACCATTGCAATGGATATATCGTATCAGTGATGACTCAGTATTACTACAAATGACTCAGGAAATTTAGTTCAACAGAAGATAATTTAATCTTTGGTTTGAACTATGATCTCTTGAAGCAATCTTTGAGCCTTGGAAGATGGAACAACAAAAGGGTGTTGCAGAAATCTTTGAATTTTTATAAGAGCCTGCAAGATTCAGATTTGTCACTTGTTAGATATGATAATATATAAGTCTAACTTCATATAAATTCACTGAATCCAAGGTTTACTAATCTATAATATATATATATTTTAGATATATTTTAATTTTTGTTTTCAATTCAGTCTCACATCAACTTATCAACAGTTCTTTTTTATTATATTTAAAAAAATAAATCATTAAAAAAACAAAAAATAATAATTATCATTGTAAACTGAGTAGTTACAAAATCAAATCATTATAAACTAAACAAATATGAACAAAATTAAAATTAAGCCACATAAATAAAATTAATATTTTTAGATATAGTGACATCTATATAAATTTTTAATACGTATACATTTTAATGAAATAATATTATTTTTATTTTATTATTACAGTTATTTTTCAAAAATTGGTCATTCCAAAAAACAAACCCATTTGACTTGTAAATTAAATGAGTTAAAACAAAAAATTACTCAATCCAGTTTTTATGATTTAGTCTATCTCGTTTTTTTACGAACAATTTGAATTAACTTATTAAGCCAAATATTTTTGTTAATTGATTAGCCTTTTTTTTTTAATTAACACGAAAATAATTAATAATATACATGAATTTAATATTAAAATGAAAGAAATTAGATTAATATATAATCTAACCATAAATTTGTTTTCATAATGTTAAATCTAGAGTTAGCATATGGTAATCATTATTACTTTGATTAGTATAAAAATTAATTTAAATTATCAAGTCTTTTTAATCTTAGTTATAGTGTGTATTACTAATTCAAGAACTAAATGAATAATGACTAATTACTAGATAAAATAGATTTATTTAACATATTTTAAATTCTTCATATCATCAAATTTTTGAAAAATATTACATCATAATTAAAAAAAAATTATGTCATAGAAATGATTTATTTTAATAAAAAAGTTTAATGTGACCATCTTCTTTTTATGTCGTAAAAAAAAATATTGGTCTTATACTTAATTTTTCTTTTTTACAGATACTACGTAGGTGATTTTACGCTTTGCGACCGCCATATAAGTGTCAACAGAGATAAAATAATATTGATGGTTAATTTCATGAAAACCATTCTATTAGGTGCAAACTCAGAAATTGAGTTTTAAGTGTGTCAGTGATTATGTCCTACCATGAAAGAGTGTTTGTGACATTTATGATAAACCTTACAAATAGTTATTTTAGTGTTTAGAGGGAGGAAACCTAATAAAGAAGGAATAATATGTTAACATGTGAAGCAGAAAAAGTTTAACCTAACCTAACCAAACAATAAACATCGATATTCTCGACAAAAAATATTGAAATCCCATCATTTTTTTTTTATATTGTTCCTTTTAATATCATATATGTTTTTCTCATAATAATTCGTATAAATATTATTTTTAATCTTTATTCATTATACTTATTACTAACTACGCCTATTTATTATCATTACTTTTATTAAAATAATTTAATATTTTATTAATGTTATTAGACTTATTTATTAAATAGGTTTAATTATCATATATTTTATTTATATAGGCCAGTCAGCGATTTTACCGTAAATATTACTTGAAATCGGACGCTAACAGAATGACATATATTAGAATATTAAAAAAAACAGATTTAATTTAATTATCATATTTTATTTGTTGATTTATTGAATATAAATGCAGAGAAAATGTAAAATAGGGCGAGCCACGAAAACCGACTTAAACGTTATTTATTTATTTTCAATTGTAAACAGAGGCAGAGAAAGAAAGAAAGAAAGAGAAGCGCCATTTGGATTGGATTAGGTGTTGCGCAGCCGCAGCCATGGCTTTGGTGAGCCTCAACACGCTTCTCACACCACCGCCTTCTTCTTCTTCTTCTTCCTCTTCTTCTTCTTCGCTTTCTTCTTCTTCTTCTTCTCACTTTGCATCACCTTTCATCGTTGGCTTTCGCGCTCTCACTCCACTCCCACGCCTTCGGAGGCACCTCGTACGCATGGCTCCCGACGAGGAAAAGATGACTCGCCGTTCCCCTCTCGATTTCCCAATCGTATGTTTCCCTAATCTCCTCAATTCTAATTTTTTCATTTTCATTTTAAAAACAAAAAACAAAAAAAAAAAACTCATGTGCTGTGAATTTGGATTAGGGGAGTGTATCTGGCGTTAATGCTACAGACTTTCAATTCGTGCACTCTTCTATGTGTTTTACTTTAAATTCATGCACTCTGCTTCAATTTACTTTTAATTGCTTCTCCTTGCTTCTAATTGAAATTGATTAATCTTGGATTCTTGGTTCCGGTTAGATGCTATGCAATGATGCTATATTTTCCAGGTGCCAAATCATACCTTCAATTCCGAAATTAATGGCTGAGATTGTTTATAAGATAATGTCATGTATGATAAGGTTTGTTTGTTGTGTAGTTAAAAGACGGCAAATTTATGTGTGTTGGTGAGTTAAGGTTACTTTGATAAGTGCTACTTTTTAAGTAAATGTTGTATTGTATATGATGATTTTTCACTCTAAGCACTGCCTTTACACCTCTCTTTGAATATTGGTTATTGTTTGAAGATGTATAGAAGGTATTAGGGACTTTGTCTATGTAGTGAGAAGTTTATCACACTCCCCTTTGAGAGTAGATTCGGATTTGAGTAATGTTAGGTTTTGTGGGATGTTGAACCCTCTTTTTTTCTCAAGTTGTGGTTATTTGATAAGGTGATGGATTTTTTAATGCATATGATATGCTGACAGGAGTGGGAAAGGCCTAAGCCTGGACGAAGACCAGATATATTCCCTCAATTTAGTCCTATGAAGGCACCTTTGCCGCCTCCAATGCCTGCAGATCCTCCAGAAGAGGATGAAGAGGAGGAAGAAAAGAAAGAGGAAGAGGAAGAGCCTGAAAAGGAGGAGCCAGAAAAGCCGGAAAAGCCAGAAAAACCAGAGAAGCTATAGAGTTTAGTAAATAACTGGTCATGTGCCCTTATGAGTTAGCTCATGCAGTTATCCTTGATATGTCAAAGCAGACTGCAGATTACTAAAGTTAATCATGTAAGGGTATATCACATGAGTACCTATAGCATCAGATATTTTAGCATTTTTTCCAAGTATTTCTAGCTGTCAGTGTCCTTATATGAGTTAGCTCATGCAAGTGCTTTCAACACCCAAAAATAAGAAACAACAGTTTTGTGCTACGCATATATTTGTAGGCAGTATTTCCTTAATCCATTTTTTTGCACCTATGATGGACTTGATTTATTGTTTAAAGCAACTTTGGTTTTCATTGAGTTATTTATTCATCATGAATTGATAGGAAGCTGGAGTTTTTTCTTTGAAAGGAGATTTAAGCTACCCGGGAGGATAATGGCATATTACATTGTTTCCTATATATGATTAAACCATCTGGTTAATGATTGGTATTAATATCAGAGTTAATTAAATCGGTTGAGTAGTTAAATTGATGATATTGGTAGGGTACTGAGATTCCTAATTTTCAAGTCAATGTATATTCGGTTAGAAAGCTAGCAGATTTCACTTGGTGTAACGGTTATTTGTGTTTCCAGATGGAACCAGACTCTGCTTATTTTTTGCATACGAATTCAATTGTAAGTGTAACAGTGTTCTTAAATGTCTGATGGAAATTGAAAAAATCCTTTGTGGCTAGAGTTATAAAGTAACCTCAATCTGCTGTATCATCCACATTTTATCTTTGTCACTCTACTTTTTCCCTTTCTACCAACTAGAAATATAAGGAGTTTACTAATAAAAGATTATATAATAAAATCATAAAATTATTCTAAATCAAATTGTATAAATTTGTTTGATTTGGTTTGAATTTTTTTATTTCATACTAAATCAAACTAAAATGTATATAATTATTATGTTTGGTTAGAATATATTATTTATAAAAAATCAAATCAAACTTTTCTATGTGTACTTTTATATTTAGTTTAATTATATTTTTAATCAAAAATTGAATCAAACAGCACTCTAAAGACCCTATTAATAACTGAAATGACTCAACAAAGATTGTGTTCTTTTTTTCCCCCCTGGACATTTCTCTTGTTCTTTCATCCTGTAATATGCATAAATAAGCTTTGTTTTATCTCATCCTTTTGTATTTCTGCTCTAAGCTTCTCTGTTGCGTATTTCTGTTTCTTATTTTTCCTTTCCATTTTTCTGTTCCACCTTTTTATGGACTTCTCATAAGTAGCTGGATAAAATTACAGGATCAACCTTACCAATTGATCCTAAATGTAGCAGCAATCATCCTGCATTTGATGTGTATGACAGTACTATCACCATTTCTCTGATCAATTTGATATTGGAATGTGTATGTGAAAAGAAAAACTAGTAAATCACTGAAGACTGATTAAGCAAATAAAAACAGAATTATTTACTTAATAAAAGTTATATTTCAAAACAATATAGTGAAAACCACACTATCACATCAAAGAGTTGAATTTAATACTCTTAACATATCAATTAAATAACTTTATACCCATAATTCTTCAATCAATTCAGATAGTTATATATCATTAAATATGTAAAGCGCACGCATCATTATCTTTCAACATATTTTCCTTTCCTTTTTAACAAATTTGACAAGCAATGCAACTGAAACTCAGCCTCAACTGCTTATCTTACGTGCTAAGGTTAGAACAAGTGCACGCAGTAGAAACCAAAAACAAAATTCGTTATTGACTTTGGTGAGACGAGAGAATAATAGAATAAATAATTAAAATTTGAAAGCCAAGCCATTATTATAACTCGAACAAGTCTATGCCAAACCCACAACACTAATAAATGGGTGTAATAATCAAACCCCACAAAGACACAGTAGGTTAGCAGCCAACAAGTAACTTGTTGCAGCTTACATCAGACATACGTCAGTTCATACAGTACTAACATTAGCAATAAAAGAGAAGTTCTTATGGTAGCAACTGTAATTACAGAGCTCAATATTGCATGTATGCAGTAATTATAAAAATCCCTTATTTCTTTCCACTTTTCTTGAGCCCAGAACCTCCAAAACTTCCCTTCTGTTGCGCCTTGGCCTTCAACTCCTTTAAAGCCTGTTCAGTGCAAAAAAGGGTGTTAAAAGGATCACAAGAATGTAGTAGTATGTAGAAAGTTCCAATTCAATATCTAACCTTCTCCTCCTCTTTTTTCTTCTGAAGGTTGGCCATGTCAACCTACAAAATACCGACAAAAGTTTATGGCAAGGTCATAACCAAATCCATTGACACATGGCTGGCTGTGTTTGTGTGTAAAATCAACATGAATAGATCATGTATCGATCAAGGTCGAAACTAAAATTTCACAACATCGCGAACAAACATCATAATACTAAAACTATTCTGAACCGGTTCTTGGAAGATCCTAGCAAGTCTCCCTACCAACCTAAGTCTCAACCACTACCTTTCCCATTTCTATAAATCAAACACCCGCTTGTCCCACATTCCCAGTGAGGCGTGGTAACATAGAAAAACCACATTGCTTCTTACATACTTATCCCATGTCCCTTCCATGTCTTCAATATCCTATTAAAATTATGGTACACAATCAAGTAGGTCCATTTGCCTAACGTAATTGAAGAAAATGACGAACAAAAAATCTTGATGGTATTCACATTGAATTAAGTCACCAAGAAAGTGGTAGAGTGAAAATGATCCCTTAAGTCTTCGTAAGGTCCTGTTTCTAAAGTCTAGAGTTCCAGACCATACATCTCTGATATTTACATTACATCACACTCCTTCGATCTAATTCTGTTACCCAGAATACACATATTACTGTCAGTTGAACATTTGAAAGAACATTAATTCCCTTATATTCCCCATACCCTTACTAACATATACCTATTTATATTTAACTGTCTGCCTAATATCATCAACATGCTCATTATGCGAGAAAATATATATATAAAATGATTTCTATCTTTTTCTTCCTAATCCTACAAAAGAAAGACTGCCTAAGTCTTTCCTTTCTAGTTTTCTTCAACTCCTCAATCAATCAACTCGCTCTTAGAAAGAGAAGGAAAAAGTTGACCAATGACTCGAAGAAAATTAGAAAGGAAAGATGAGTGTTGATAGGTGAATTAGAGTCACAAATACATAAGTAACCGTCACTTCATTTCACCCAATGCTAGGTAATTAGACAAAAATAAAAATTATTTTAAGCATTTCACATAATTTTTGTAATAGAATACCCAAAATCTACGAGATAGGTAAAATTTAATCAAGCCATACCAATATTATTATAGAAGATAAATGCAAAGTTATAATTTTCTGGTTCTTATATAGACATCGCAACAGCCCAAGTAGCGGTAATACATATTAAAGAAATTTGCATCAAACCTTTGAAAAAGTTCCATACGAAAACACCCAACAATCCAATCAAAGCCTAAAAATAACAATCATATGTTCTCTCTTCCTTAAACATATTAACAATCATCAAAATCAAAGTGCATCGACCTTGGAAATTCTAATCTTTGACCACAACAAATTGAAAACACATAAAAATAAATAAACAGAAAGGAGATTGAGTGAAATACGTCGTCGTAATCCTTCTTATCAGACTTGGGCTTCTTCAAAGGCTTAGCTTTTCCACCTAACAGAACATAAGAGGGAAAATAATTCGATCAGGTAAATTACCGACTTACGAACAGATCTGAATTTCAGGGTTGAAATCAAAGAAATCCTCGAAATCAGGAGTGTGAAGGATGGAAAAAGAAGAGTGATTATACCTTGCTTGGTCGACATGGTTGCGTTGCGGAGCTAGGGTTAGGTCTGGACACAAAAACGACAACGAAAGGAACAAAGCACGAAACGAAACGACGCGACCTTACCCTCGCCTCAACAATCATTCGTCGTCCCACATAATGGCTTATATAGGGAGAATATGTAAGGATAAGCGCAACTGAATAAGCCACGGTCACTTTTTTTTTGTAATTAGTTTTTAAAAATAGCATTTCAATTCCTATAATTAATCGAATAATCTTTTCACCCATATTTATTTAGTTTTATTATATTATACTTTATTCGATCAAAATTATATTTAAAAAATTGAGGTTGTTGAAATTAAGTAAAAGATAATAAATAAATGAAAGTTTTATAATATTTTTTATTTTTTTACCTTAAATACGAGATAGTATCATTAAGATCAATCATTGTATATGAGATATTATCTGTTATGAAAGTCGATAATTTGTCACAGTTTTATCTTTAAAAAGATATCTTGATAAGTTGGAAGAGAAAGAAATACATAAACGTTGATTATCTCAACTTATATGAAATTATATTAAAGATACCAGAAATTTTTTAATTACACTAATTTAAAAATGCAATTGAAAAAAATACGGAATCCACCAAAAAAAATAACAAATAAAATTTAATATGAAACCTACTTAACTATTTTTATTCAATCTATGTATAAGCTTAGAGTGAGAATCTTTTTAATCAGTTTATTTAAATTTGATATGATAAAATTGGATTCACTTTTTTTTTATTATTATGATTTATGAAGTTAGATTTTATTTATCAATCCAATTAGAATATTGAAAGTTTATTAAAATAAAATAATTTTTAATATTTTTCATCCGGTTTAAAAACTAAATAATATCTTTTCGTATTACTTTATTTATAGTATGATAGCGTAGATTTTATCAGTTCACAACCTATTTGTTGATAAAATAAATAGCGTAATATAAAAATATATAAAAAAAGTGACTCTTATTTGTTGTCATCAATATCATATGTAATAAAAAGTTAAATAAAAAAAGAAAATTTTCATTTATTTAATAATCCTACATTATAAAATTTTCTAATACATTTATTACAGTGAAGTATTATTTGATGCAGTAAAAAATGAAATAAAACTTGACAAAAAGTTTAAAAACATAAAGATAATAAATATAAAAAGGTAGAAAAAACATAATTTAAGTCATTTGCATAACTTTTGCTTATTATATTTTTATGTTTTTCACTATTCTTTTTTTTTTTCTTTTTGCAGTTTTTTCTCACTCGTTTATATTTATTTTGGTCACTTGCATGCTTTTTTCTATTCATTTGACAATTTTTCCTATTTTTTTTAGTTTTTAGTTTTTAGTTTTTAGTTTTTTAGTATGTATTTTTCTCCTTTATTTATATGATTTTTTTACATAAAGTCTTTATTTTTATCTTTTAGGTTTTCCCATCCGTATGTATTATTTTTTTCTCTCTCTCTGCAAGTTTCTCTTTATCTTTTTCAATTTTTAATATCATATTTTTCAAAAATTAATGTAGTAGCTGAATGATTTAGGAACTCAGCAAAATAATTTCTCTTAAAACTTTTAGGTGATAGGCGTTCTTCTTATTTAAGCTACATATGTTTTTTGAGAATATAAAGTTTCTTATAAGGGAGAGGCAATTGCTTTTTTCACCACCCAATTACAGGGAAAAGACAAAAATATCCTTAAGAAAATAGGGTACAAATAAAATTACATTCTAAACCTCCTATTCCGGACCTCCTGGAACACAATAATCTATTCTGGATAAATTTTACTAGTGTTTTTATGTGTTAAAGTTTTAGTAGAGGAATTCAGTGTTGCATGTTGAGTCTAGTTGCTTGTAGGATCTGAGAAAATTCTAATAATGTGTGTTTGACGTTTTATAGTTGAAGGTAGAATTTGAAATTTCTGTGTCACAGCATATTTCCTATAATACCCGAATTCGAAAGTTTATTGGTTGCATGTGTTTAGTGTCTTTAGCATTTGCATCAAATAATGCTTCTACCTTATAGCATTTGTGTTTGTTTATGTAGAATTTTTTTTTTTTATGGTATGTTTGTTTATGGGTGTGATAAGGGAGGGACAAGCGTAATGAGTGTTTGTTTGGATTAGTATAGTTGAGGGTGTTGGTGCGAATGGAGAAATGGGGAGGGACATTTTTTTACTCAAAAAAATGAGAAGATTTGTAGTGATGACACTTAGTAGAAGAGACACAAATGCAATTTTACTTTCGAACATTTCCATCCATTCTAAATATATTAAACATTATGGTCTGTTCTGCATGCATTTTTGAACGAGGTTTATTCTTTATCGTACTCAGTGCTAGCAGTGGTGTAAAATAATCTTGACCAAAAAGTTGTATAAGAGAATCTTGACCAAAAAATTATAGATCCGTGAACTTTGTTAGTGTATAAATAAAACTAGGTTTGTGAGAATTTTGCTTGTTGTGACGTTTGCTCTTATGTCCAGAATGAGAGAATTGGTTTGAGTAACGAGAGAACTGATTAATCTTTAAAGTAGGTAAACTCACTATTCTTCCTGAAATGAATAATTTTACAAAAGATGGATAGGAATAATTTTTATTTATTTATATTTATGCTTCGTTCAACTTCATTTGTTTATGCTTTATTTATTTATTCACACTTCGTTGATGTTTATTTTTTTAATATTTATAATTGCTTTTATGTTTATATATATATATATTTATAAATAATTTTTGTTATAAATAAAAGAAATTTAAATTTAACTAAAATCTTTAGATAAAACTACTTATTAAAATAATTATTTACATATTTTTATAAAATATTTAAAATGTGTAATTTTTCAATAAAAATATTTAAAAAATTAATAGTAGTAACAGTGTGGTAGGATCAAAATTAATAGATTGAAAATTCATAGTAAATGTAGTGATATAGAAGTATAGAGTCTTCATATTTATTCTTATTCTTGATAACTTTACCTTATAATATTTGTAGTATTTACCTCTATAAATATACTGTATACACTAAATCATGACATTTTTATTTAACACTTTTGAATTATTGCACATACTTCTCTTGTTTTTACATTACACAATCATTTTATTAATGGTTATTAACCTGAAATTTTTATTTTGGTAATATATATACATATCAAATATAGGTCGTTACACCCAGATTTTAAACTTTTTTTTGTGAGTTTATATATAATGACACGCTCAAAAAATCATTTTCTTTGGATAAATAATAAAAAATTATTTATAAATTAACTTATTTATAAGCTATCTATAATTTATATTTTTTTTTAGTCTTACACATAAAAACTCATTTCAACAAACTTTTACTCTAAATTACTTCCTACAAATGCAACCGATTATTGGCAGTTATCGAAGACGAATATCATTAATTAAAAATAGATTTAATAACTTTTTTTGGTGGTTTATTATAATATATTGAAATATTAATAACTTTTTTTGGTGGTCTATTATAATATATTGAACTATTAATAACTTTTTTGGTGGTTTATTATAATATATTGAAATATTAATAACTTTTTTTGGTGGTCTATTATAATATATCGAAATATTAATAACTTTTTTTGGTGGTCCATTATAATATATTTAAATATTAATAACTTTTTTTTGGTGGTCTATTATAATATATTGAACTATTAATAACTTTTTTGGGTGGTTTATTATAATATATTGAATTACTTAATAACTTTTTTTGTGGTTTATTATAATATATTGAACTATTAATAACTTTTTTTGGTGGTTTATTATAATATATTGAATTATTTAATAACTTTTTTTGGTGGTTTATTAACTAAAGTTTGTGAGAAAATATTATATTAAAGTTATTATTAACACTCGTAACAATAATTACTATCATGCAATTTATTTTAATATACTTTTTATCTTTCGTATTAATTAGAGTTTTCTTACCATAAAAGAAATACTAATTAGAATTTATTTTATTTTATTTTTATTTTCTCAGTCAATTCTAACCGTTGCTCATAGATTATGAATGCAATGGGCGCTCATAGACAGTGGTTTATAAAACCTCAAGAAAAACAAATCAGAAAGCAGAGATTTCTGAATGCCTTTTCAGCCCTTTTCCCCAAATCTGAATCTGCAATTCTAACCAATGCTATGCACCCACTGTTTTCTTAAGGATAAATCTTTTTTTTTTTACACTACAAATTAAAATGTAACAGTTTATAATTCTTATTTAACCTATACAGTTTCAAAAATATTTTATTTTAATAAAAAATGTATTTTTACAGTTTATGATTATAATTTAGGTATGAATGTAAACATATTGTTAGAAAATAAAAATTCATTATTTGACGTAGATACAAAATGGATATTTATCGAAGCAATAAGCAAATAAAAAAAAATAATAACATTAAAAGTTGTGAATTTTTTTTTTTTTAACTTGAGAAATAAAAACTCACGAGACATAGTTTAGAAATGTCTCCACTGTGAAAGTGGATATCTATTCTCTCATTTTTCTTTATATTGCTCCTCTCTCTTGCTTGGATCTCTTTCTCACAAGTTCCCTTTATATAGATAATGAGAATTTATTTTTTTTATAAAAAAGATAATGGATAATTAATCTTTATCACATTTTTAAGATACTTTAAAAATACTATCTTCAACTTTTTAGGTTGAACTCAAAAATATAATTTCAAAATTGTCCATAATTAAATATACTCAATAGATCAATTACCAGTATTCTCATTAAATTAAAGAGGGATAACAACCTATAATCACTTATTTGTTAAATATATTATTATGTTAATTATGGTAACATTATAGTTTTGTTTTAGTTTTATAGTCTAAAAGTGCAGTAAAAGTAAAAGTAAAAGAACACACATGAGACAAAAGAAAACAAGTGGCGGGTTCATGGTCAACAGTTTTATGCCAAACACCTCTATAAGTTCCAATTCATTAAACAATACAAATACAATTTATTTATAGAAAAAAGGAATTTTTGTCTGAAACACAACCATAATCCAAATGTAGTTAGTGTTAAGATTAAACAAATTGAAACAATTTTGCTTCAACTGTTCTACACACTTGCAGGTATTTCTTACACTTTTACATTATGTTTAGCCACTAAACAGTATTACTCTTATTTTATCTTTTGTTCTAAATGACTCAAACAAACCCACACCTTGAAATTTACACAGGAGAAACAACCATTTTTTATATAACCAGAAAAGAAGGTACATTGAGAAATTCAAAAAGTGAAAAAAAAAAAAACTTCACCCACTGAATTCTGTTGCAATACACAAAATATAAAAATAAAAAAAAAATCTATTTTTTTTTGTTTTGGGTGTCGATGAACCCGATGTTGGAAGAAACAATGGCCAATAAATGGTAGCGTTTGTTTCTACTGAGGCTGTTTTTTTCTTTCTCTCTGTATATATTTTGAACATCTCTTCTCACACATCAAGCATTTGCAGTTTTCACAGTTTCTTCAGCTTTCCATTGTTGTTCTCTGAGGTCACTGGTGAACTGCATTTGAATCATTTTTCTCCTTTCTTAAGACAAGAATTCACATGGTATGATCCTTCTCTCTCGCAAACATACTGTGTTTTTGTGTTAGTTTGCTGATATTAACGTTGTTGGCAATGTTATTGTTTTTGCAGATTCTGATGCCTGAGATGCTGTGTTCATTGGTGAAGCTGGGAACAGCACTTGTGTGTGAACCAACATCAACTTTGACAACAATTCTGTATCATGCCAATTTGATTCCCCGCAACCTTAACTTGGATCGATTAGTGCGGCGCGAGTTTCTTCACCCACAAAACCATTTCTTCCATTTTCTCACCACTGTCTTGAGCTGTGTCTGGTAGATACCAGCAATGAATGTGTCGGCTTCAGGTGTTTCAGAAAGAGTAAATTGGAACATGATTCGGTTGAAGGAACCATTTTTGTACTTTTTGAGACACATGTGGTAGGTAGCTACCACTCTCACTAAAGTGTAAAACCTTTTGAGATTTGAACCATGATTAATAACATATTATTTAGTGTTTCGTATTATTTAGACTCGTTAATCTCATCTTAACATATTTTAAACATATCAGTCCAATGGTGGATATGCAACCATGATAATTTATATGTTGTCCAATGGTGGATATGCAACCATGATAATTTATATGTTGTTTTATATCTCGATGAATCTAAGAACTTTTGTATCAAAATTTTTAGATTTCATCTAATACCAACTAGTACAATTATTTGACACATTCCACTACTATCTTTGATTCATCTTGGATAAAGTAGCAATAGATTTGAAAGTTGACTTAAAGATGCAAGCTTGTTGTGATTTTTTGGTTGTTGTTTCTCATATTTCATATGCATTGTGGATTTCGTCAAGGGATAATATTCTTTTCTATCAAACTAACAAAGTTTGATTTTTTTAAACCATGTGTGTACAAAATTGGTATTTTGAGTGAACTTTTAACTTTACAAAGTGATATGATGCAAATGCTAACTTATAGTCGTAATCTAATTTAGTTATTATATATTATTGCAGATCTTAAAAAAATTCAAAATGTTTTCTTTATGTTGCATGTTTTATTTAATATGGTAATTCAGGTTAGCCATATACAGAGTAATGAAGAAGAAGGTATAAAAACACAGCTCATTCCAACACACAATAGAAGAAGAAAACAAAATTTACTTCTGAAAAACAGAGAGTAACAGACCTCATTCCAAGGTTATATTAAGATTCCTTATAAAGAGAAAAAAACATAAAAAAAAACAAAACAATTTGGATGATTTTACTAGACAATCCGTTAAACAATTTTGATATAACAGCCACTAGACAGTCTACAAATGTGTTAGACGGTCTTGAGATACAACAAATATATCTCACTATGTTTAGAAATTAAGATTCTTTATAAAGAGAACAAAAACATAAAAAGAAAACAAAACAATTTGGATGATGCTAAGACAATCCGTTAGACGGTCCATCCATTAAATAATTTTGGTATAATAGCCACTAGACAGTCTAGAAATATGTTAGAAGTTCTTGAGATAGAACAAATATATTTCACTATGTTTAGAACTGGAAATTCTGAATCAGAATAAATATTTAATTGCACATATTAATTTTTTTAAAATTTAAACCTCAACCTCGTAAAAAATTTAAAGTCAACCTCGTAGTTTACATCTTAAATTTTAATTGTACATTCAATTGCACATATTTTGAGTGCCAGTGTTAATTGTTGGATGCACACATTAAATTTAAAGTCAAGCCTCTTTAATTACGCATTTTAAATAATATTTTAATAACTAATTATGATAGTCTGAAATACCTCTCTCATATTTATTAATAGCTCAATTACATATAAACTTTTTCTTAAAAAATTTAATTGTTTCTTAAAAAAGTTGAGCTTTTATTTGGTGCAGAAATAACAAGACTGCATTGGGCTCAATTATCGAAATAACAAGCCTTTATTGATGAAATTCATGCACTCGATACTTATTAAAATGATAAAAGTATTATTAAATAAAAGGGATGAAATTCTTGATGAAATTCATGCAATCGATATTTATGTAAAATGATAAAAATATTCTTAAATAAAAGGGAATGCAGATCAAAATATATTTTACATTTTTTTATAATATGTTTTTGGATTTAGATTTATGTAACATTTTTTTAGATTTTGAAATTTCTTGAAATACATTTATAGATAGTATTTTTTGGAACTTTTTAGAATAATTTGTTTCAATTTGATTTTGATTTTTCAATTATGTTATGGGATTATATTTCAACACAAATCTATTCCGAATTTTATGTATTTTTTAATTTTGGATTTTCAATTTCAGAATATTGGAAATTTTTGAAAATTTAAGAATGGATCACGTGCAGATTAAAAAAATATAGGGTGTAGGAAGAATTTGACTACTTTGATTGTAAGTTAGTCTAGAATATTCCATGCTAAATAAGCACTTAAATGAATTTTTACCAACAACAAAAATTAAACCCAATTTTTCAGTAAAAAAAACATTTAGAATTAAGAAAATCTCTAACTAGTTATAAATAATTCTCTTTTGTATTATTATTATTGTTACATGTTGATAATTTTGAAAGCTCCTTGCTCACGAAGGAGTTGACTACTTGACTTGTGCAAAAAGATAAAAGTCCAAAGTGTTGAATTGATATATACCACATCAGCATTCAATCAAATCACTTATTTAAAATGTCTACAATATTTCATCAAATTTATTAATATTGAATATATGTCTAAAATATTGATATATAAATAATTAATTTCACTACAAAAATTATTAAATAAAAAATAATTTTAGAGATAAAAAATAATTATTATGTATAAGAGTTGGATCACTCATGAAGTGATTCACATTTATTTATTTTTTATTATCGATAAAAAATATTAACTAAATTGATACTATTTTAGAGATTAAAAAAATTATTGATGGTTAAATTAGTTTCTATTATTGATAAATAATTTTTAAATTGGTATTTAGCTACCAAATTCTTTTTGTTATCAAATTTAGAATATAAATAATTAGTAGTTAAAACCTTAGTAGCTAATTAAATACCAATTTAAAAATTAGTAATTTATTTAGTCTCTAAGATAATATATAATTTAGTAAATATAACAAATAATTATTTTAAGTCTCTAAAAGTGGTTTCTATTTAATGATTTTCTAGTGTTTATATTAATGGATATGGTATCAGAGTCATTTAAAACTTATCCTAGCGAGTGTTTGTTGGGTCTTTCGTGTCACCAGCTATCGAGCCGTTATCGGACCACCTATGATATGTTATCTCACACACGAACTGTCACTCTCAGCGTGAGGGTGTGTTGGAGATCTCACATCGACTAGACATGAGAGTATTTCATTGTATATAAGTGGATGCAAACCTCATCCCATGAGTTGGTTTTACGAAGTTGAATTAGACTTAAAGTCTACTTTGTAATAGTTATTATATAATCAGTTTATAATCACTTATAAATAATAAATATATAAAAAGGTTGTCATAATATTTTTTCTCATATTAAAATAACATAAAGTTACAGCTGCAGTTTTCTGGTGTGATGAATTCTCTCCCATCAGAGTACCATAAGATTTCTTGAATTGAACTGGCCTCCCATTATATGCATGCACTCATTCATGTGACAGACATTGAAAGCCATGTTTACCATGCACAAAAGTTATGATCCTCATGTGTGAGAAAAGCCTCAGTATTCTTAATCACCAAGCAAAGTGATGAAGTGAACATTGAAAAGGAATGTCATAAACATACTTTTAGAATAAAGAAGATGGATCATGTCAAGAAGAAGGAGCACGCAAAAGAAACTCATTCAATGTGACTTTGTAACGTTTTTCTGCATAATTTCTGAATATTTTATTCATTAATTACTGAACAAGAAATAAACATTATCTGATTCAATGCATGAATATACCTGTCCCTACCCCACTCTCGCCTCAAGTTTACGCCAACTCTAACTTGTCATTGCTTGTGACATCTTTCGTTATACATCACTTTCTGAGTCCCTCCATGGAGACAGCAAGCAATCATGTTAAAGAAGGTCACAATCTTTTAACTAACAAATAAAAAAGAATTACCTATTGCAAACAGAACAAGTCGATTAAGATAAGAACATTTCATTACATATAACTGGGTGCAAACTTCGTTTTATAAGATTGAATTAGACTCAATTAATTGATTTCAATAATATTTTCTATCTATTAGACATTTTCAAACCACTGACATACTTATTTAATAGATGAGTGTACTTGTATGTAGATGTTTATTAATAGAACAAACACAGATCAATTCGAGCCATCTTAATCCTAATTGATAAGGTTTGTTAATTGTACTAAGAATTGGAAGTAAAGGAATAAGAAGATTTTTAGGAATGAAAGAATAGATCATCATGAAGCTTCATGATGACATAACTAAAGGTTTGGTCGTGGGTAACTGCGAAGGTAAAAATAACATATTTTTCTTATTCTGATTGATGTCTTGAGTCACTCGTCTGAATGAGGTCTATTAATAAGAGTAAAAGTTATATATGCGAGTGACTAAATAGAGGTAAGGTTGGAAGAGCTTGGCCTCTTTAGTCTGAGGTAGTAAAGTCTAGTGTTTTTGTGTGAGGTGATGTGTTTGATTTCTGGTATAAAAATTGAAGTAGCCCTAAAATATTTTTTATTTTTTTTTCTGATAAAAAAAACTAGTAAATCATTTTCAAAACTGTTAACTGTCACACCCATATGTGGAAGAAAAGTACCACTTTACAGAAGTTGTTTTTCCTTTCTCCTTCTCTTATGCACATGCAATTTCTCAGAGTATACCAAATTGACAGCTAATTTCGTAACTCTTTCTTTTTCTCTCATCCTCCATCTGAGTGCCATGCAAGCTTCAAGTTAAGACTTAAGACCCCTTTCTTTTACCAATCTGCCACTGTCTTTTTGGCCTCAACATTTGGTTTCTTGTTGGACAATCTTGGAACTTCCATCATTAACCACATCGTACTAAATCTATGACTCTTATAATCATAACTTAGACCTCTCTATATATATATGTTCCATCATAGTTTCTAACCATTTTTATTGGTTTATGTTGCAGACTTAAGATACCCTTTTTCTCTCTACATTTTCTAGCTCTTGAGATAATTTGTTGTGGTCTCTTTCTTAGTGTGGTTTCTGATTTTACCTCTTGTGAGGAGCTTCTCCATTTCTTTTCTTTGAGGCCTCCTCAATGCAGATTCTTGCGTAACTTGATCTTCATTCTATATTATAAGTTATTTAGCCAGAACACAGCATCTAAAATACCCAACAAAAGTCACTTTCCCTTTTCAGCAAACTTGGTCTTTTCAGATTCTAGGACACAAAATGTTTCGGTGGCTATTGAAGCCCAGGTTCGATTCAAAATGGTATAATACTCTTCCTCTCAACTTTTTCTCTGAACATTTTTATCTTCTTTCTGATCTTTGGTTGTGTTTCACTTGAAAAAACCAGTTTGTCTTACCTGAAGTCTTTGAAGATTCGGCTGGGGAGAGTGCAGAATAGGAAGAAAGCAGAAGTGAAGTTTTTGAAGAGTGTCATTGCAGAGCTTCTCACCATTGGCCTTGAAGACGATGCATATACAAGGGTATGATTTGCATTATAGTTTTCAATTTTGCAGATGCAATCACTTTTCAACTAAAAAAAGATTGGTAAAAGCCTTGTATTGATCCATTTTGTGCATGCATGCAATATTGTATGCTGTTCAAGTTACAATGTTGACTCTTTGTGTTTGAAGCAGGCTAAGGAGCTTCTGTTAGAGCAGAAAACGTTATCCTCCTATGAACTCATTGAAAAATTTGTTGGGTGCATATCAGATCATGTTGAAGACTTTACAAAGCAGAAGTATGCTTCTCTACATATGCACTAGAATATTTTGTTTTCTGTTAGAGATCTCACATTAACCATATATTATAATATATAAGTGGATGCAAACTTCATCTCATAAAACGGTTTTATGAAGTTAAGTTAGGCTTAAAGTTTTCTTCTTAATACGAAAACAAAGTCATTTCAAGCATATCCTAACAGAGTTTGTTGGACCTCTGGAGATTAGAGCATTTCATAATATACAAGTGGGTGCAAACCTCACCTCTAAATTTTGTCACATTTAACCTTCACCATATCCAAAAGTTTAATGAAACAAAATTAATGACGGGGTTTATGAACTGAACATGGAACCTTGAATTTAAATTATATCAGTCTGTGTTTCAGTGGCTTCTATTCTACTCTTTTTGTCTATAGCTGCAAAGAGTTTATGCTTATAATCTTTAAATCTTCTTGAATAGGGATTGCCCTGAAGAATGCAAGGAAGCTGTGTCATCACTGATGGATGCTGCTGCAAGAACTGGTGATCTGCCAGAATTGCGTCAGCTCAGAACATTATTTACTGACAAATATGGGAATTCTCTTGAACCTTATGCAAACAAAGAGGTAAACCAATGACTCCATTCTTAGAACGCATGCACATTCATAAATACTTGGATAAATTACTGAATTTTGTTCATGACATCTTTTGTTTTTAAAACTTCTTAAATAATCACTTTCCTCAGCTTGTTGAGAGTCTGAGAAAAGATCCACCCACAAGAGAAACTAAGATTGGACTATTACATGATATAGCACAAGAGTTTTCCATAGATTGGAATGACAAGTCTTTGAGAGAAAGACTTTATCCACAGTCGTCATTACGTGAAGTAAGTCAATGCAGTCAATAGAGCATCTGTTTTAGCCAAAATATGAATTTGAATTGCTAATTAGATCAAGCTTATTTTAACCCTTCAAGATAAGAGAGATTATATGTTTTAATCCTTGAACATAAGAGAAATTGTTACAAGGACTCATGATTTTTGATCTCATTCAACCTTCACTTACACTTGTTAACTCTTTCATAAACGAAAAAAGTCAAGTATTATCACATGAAAAGTGATCAAGATTTTTAGATAACTTGTGCTTCAATGACCTATGATTATGGTTTCAGGAGAAGCCTATTGCTGGAGAAGACTTCAATACACCAAAAGGAAAGGAAAGAGACACCCAACATCTTGGAAGGAAGAATTTGAGTGGTGAGAGATGGATGCATCAAAACAGTAGCAGTGATGATGAAACAAGCATGTCATCACATGATGGCAGAAAGGGTAGAAGTTCAAGTTCATTTGGAAGCATATCTGAGGATGAAGTTGAAACCAACATGCCAATTTCTTCCTACTGGGGCATTCCACCTCCCTACCTCAAACAAAAGACCAACAAGAGTGATTCAAAGAAACCAACACATGCTGAGACTGCAACAGCACCAGATTCAGGTGGAGTGAAATCAGGCAAAGGAAAAGGTTATCCTTCTCAACAACCAGAACATGGTACTGGGCAAATCAGAAGGCGTAGAAGCTCACATGTCAGAGGTAAATCTCTTCCCTCTGAACCCAACACTGCAGAGGAAACATCAAAAGGGCACATACGAACAGTTTCCTTAGAATCGGGAATGCGGGGTGGTGCATCGCATGTGCATCCGAAACTACCCGATTATGATGATTTGAGAGCTCATTTTTTAGCTCTCAGAAAGAGATGAAAAGCATGCAGCTTCACTGTCACCACACCAGTACCAGAGAGAACATTCTCTTTGTTGTTTTAGTTTCGTTTGTTTATTCTTTAATTTATCTTAAAAAGACACTTATATAGAATTTGATGTGCCGATAGGCTTATTGCTTCTTCTTTCATGAACTTGAAAAAGGTAACACGTAAAAAGTGTATGTTGATAATTAATAAAAGTGTATAATTTACACATTTATAAAAAAATTTATTTATAGTGTTTAATTACGTGTCTTTTTTGTTGTGATAAGTTGAATCATAAATATCATTTGTTAATTGATTTTTTACAATTATCATTATTGTAATTTATTAAGCATATTTAATATAGATTAATGCGATCCATCAGTAATTGAAAAGAGTATTATGCAAATTCAAATCCAAAATTGTATTATGGAATATTAAATTCAGAATATATTTTGACTGCACCCCACTTTTAGCATTTTACGTCTATAATAAGGTGTAAGTTCAAATTGACTGGGTGCGAAAAGAAAAATTCTGAAAGTTAATATATGGATGATTAATGAGGGGTGTTTCTCTCTGCACCCGATATTTTCAGAAAAGATCATTTTATCTCTTTTAACAATGATTTCCAAATCACTTTTATTGGAATATTTCTGTAACACATTTTATGAATTCCAGATTTAACATTCTATAAATTAAAAAAATATATTCCAAAAAGAATATTTTGGAATGGTTTTTTTCCTTCCTTCTTTCCTAACACCTTTTGATCATGGACCCCTATTTGAGAATCACCCAAAATTATAATTTTGCTATTTCAAAGAATATAATATTTACGGAACACGAATTCTAGATTTATCACTCTGAAAATAAATAAATAAATGTGTTCCAAAAAGAATATTTCAGAATAGTTTTTAACCTCCTTGATTTCCTAACACATTTTTCTTATGAAACTCCTATTTCGAAATCACCCAAAATTATCAAAGATAATTCTGATATTTCAAAGAATATAGGGGTGTAGGAAAAAAATGTAGGGTTGCAAGAAGAAATACCCTAATTAGATTTGGATTGCACGGCTTGGATTTCACATCCTTTTCTGGGCTTCTTCTTCCTACACCTCCATACCTTCTTCTCTCACCTCCATAGATTTTCGTATTTCAAAAATGCCCCTCTGCAATATTCCGGATTACATAATCCGGAAGTCATTTTTCAAATTTGTAATTAACTTCTGGATTATATAATCCGGAAGTCTTTTTTCATATGCATGATTACATTACGGGCTACATAATCTGGAAGTCTTTTTTAACTTCCAGATTATGTAATCCAGAACTCCTTTTTCAAATGCGTTTCCGGATTATATAATCCGGAAGTTATTCTATGGGGGTGGCACAAGAAGGATAAAAATGTATTTTCACGTTGTGTATGGAGGTGCCAGAAGAAGATATGGAGGTGCAGGAAGAAACAGTCCCTTTTCTGCCTATGCAGCACAAATTTTAGGGCTTAACACTTCGCACCCTAAAACTCACCAAGCCCAATCTATATATGTCAGTAAAAGAGAGAAAATGAAATTGCATCACTTTCTGCAATCACACCTAAAAAATATACTAACATTATTTATCCTGAAAGTATTTGCAAATAATAGTTTAAACTATTAATGAGAGGAAATAAAAAAGACAAAAAAAATTAATTATTCACTAAAAATTATAATTTAAATTTTTTAATCACTAAAATCTGATCACGCAATCAAAATAATAATAATTTTTTTAAAAAAAAACGAACTATTGTAAGTATTCATATTTTAATAATTTTCATATTATAAGTTAAAAAAATATTTTCATATTATAAGTTTCTGGTTGAAAAAATCAATTTTGTGTTACACGCAAAAACATATTTCATCATATTTTAATTTATGTAAAAATGAATTTGAATTTGTGAAAATTGGTAGTTTTAAATTTGAGTAGTGGCAGTGTTAGTAGCAAAGAGACAGCAACATACGTAAGGCATAAACAAAAGGGAAAGCCGAACAGAATTTCGCGGACGGAGACAAGACACGAATTCTAAGATGAAACAAAACATGAACGTAAGCGAAACCCTTCATCTACGCAGAAGTGGTGAGTATATAGTGAGGTACCGAAGTTCTTCATGTGAAGCGAAATTGAAGCAATGGCGAAGGCATTTCAGTCAAACACGGTCGTTTTAAGGCGCTTTTGCTGTTTGAAGTGGATGGTGGTGATGGTGGTGTGCGCGGCGGGGTCGATGGTGTTGTGGCCGTGGAGTCCGGAGCTGAAGATACAGCGGATGAACGTGAAGCGCGTGAGGGTGCACCCGCTGCCGCCGGTGGGGGCGGACGTGTGGATAACGCTGTCGGTGGCGGTGAAGAACCGCGGCATGTACTGGCTGGACCTGGCGGAGGTGGACGTTGGGGTGAAGTACCGGGGGAAGAAGATGGGTCACGTGGAATCGGAGGGGTGGCACGTGCGGAGTTGGGCCTCAAAGGACGTGGACGGTGATCTGCAGTTTAGTGGGCTTCCGTCTACCGAAGTGGCCCATTTGCTTGAGGACATGGCAAAGGGTGAAGTTTACTTTCACACCGTTATTGAGGTCGCTGGCCAAATCGGCTTTCTCACCATTAACATCCCTTTTACCTTTAAGGTAATATAAATTCTTTTTTCTCTTTTTTCTACAATCATTTTTTTTTTACAAAAGTTCTCCGGTTAGATATTATTATAAAACTTCACATCTGAGATACACTTACATATCAAGTAACAACAATAATAAGACATTTTCTCTAAACTGACATATAAAGTAACAACCTATGTAACACAGATACTGACGCGGATACTGATACGACACGGATACGGAAATACATATAATCTTTAAAATGTAGGACATTGAGACACAAATCCATATATTATATATCAATTGACAATAAAGATTTATGTGCACAAGTATGTTCCAGATATTTTTTTGAACAGAAAGATGTTTTTCATGACGGTTCAGAAGGATTTGTTTCTTATTTTTTATAATCAAAATAAAGGTTTATATAATAAATTTGAGTTTTTAGAAAAATTAATATATTTTTTCTTTTTAAAATTGATTTAGAACCGTGCTAAAATTGTCAGAAATTTAATAAATATTTTTTGAATTAGATACTTTACGGATACGTGTCCTACGAATTTCATACGATGTCCGATACGTGTATTCGACACTGGCACACCATTTAAGAAAAGGGTCGAACTCAAACTTATATTTTTATCATTTTGTTTAAATCAATTTTCTTTCTAAATTTTATTTAGTAATATCTTAGGGAAGTGATAAATTTTTGTTATAATTTTAGTATATCTCTAATATAATCTCAATTATATATTAAACCCATTTGTAAACCAAACTGTCTTCTCTATATTTTTGGTAGAACTAAAAACTTTTAGGATAAACTTTCTCATTGATCTGGTAAGGGAATTCTTGTTGAACTCTTTACCTAGAAAAAAAAAAGAGTCAAATAGTAGATAACACATTTTATTAGAACAAATTTTAAACCTGATTAAATACATAAAACGAATTGATAAAGTAAATGTAGACTGAATTATATATTATAGTTGGACCATTATAATTTTGACTCTGATTAAAAAAAACATGGGATCTGAAACATGATCTATGTTGGTGATGTTCTGAATTTGCTGATACTATGTCTCTGAATATCCCAACAGACAATACTGGCATGTGAGGTTTTGGTGAATACAAAAAGTCATGCAATTATTCTTCAACATTGTATTTACAAGGTAAGGTTTTGATGCCATTAATTGAGCTTAGTGGGGTCTTAAAACACTCTGTCACTATTTTCTTTGCCTTGTCAACGATTCCCTTCTACTCACTCTGTTTTTCATTTCAATTATGAACTCAAGGACTGAGCAAAAACACTCTGCAGAAGCCTCAAAACATGTCTGTCTTCCACCATATGCACCATGCTTACATGTGTAAATTACATGATTCGAGTTTGGAAGAATCAATGCTCACTTACTCTAAGATGGTATGTGTACATCTATGTATTATTAGGAGCTGCTTGCAATCATTGTATTATCATCACCATTATTGTAACATTTCAATCATCAAAATAAGGACTTTTTTTTTTTCCATCAGATCTTGCTGAAGGTTTTCCCATTTTGTATAGTTTTCTGCAATCAAGCCATGGATATCAAAAGAAAAATAAAAACATAAAATATCATTAAGAATTCAACTTTAAACTTAATTTCAAATTTTAGTCTTAGTTTCAATTTTATTATTGTGGGTATTGACATGTAGAATAGAACTCTATCTTTATTCTCGTATGATGATCAATTTTTCAAAGATTTTATATTTCATTCGATTATAATAAAGTGAATAATTTTATCAAGAAATATTTCATCTTTTCTCTTATAAAATCGAGGTTTGTCTCTACTTATTTATTGTAAAATATCATTATTTTCAGTCGAGTGATATGAGATATAAAATTAAGGGCAATTGAAAGTACTGAAATTTATAAATATTTGAGAAAAAAAAAAGTTTTTTTATTGATTTATATAATTTTTTTCATTTTTTTTTATATAAATGAGTGTTTTTTTTTTAATTTTTAGAAACTATAGAAAGGAGAAGACATCACACTATCGTATGAGTCTAATTTTTTTTTGAAATACATTGAATTAAATGTAAAAAAAAAATGCATGTTGTTTGACATTGTTTGGTTTAAAAATAAAATAACAACTAAAACACTAATTATATTTTAAATTTTCTCTTCTTCTTTTCATATTTAATTTTAAAATAAGAAAAATGAAGATGGAGAAAAAGATACAAAACCATCTGCTTTTTTGTTGTAACCCTTTTTCCCCTTCGGAATTAATGATCCACTTAACTTTTAAGAGCTTGTGAGATAACTTTTTACTTTTTATGTGAGAATAAATTCAGTCTCACCTTTTTCTTCATCAACTTCCTAGTCCTACTTTATTTCCAAACAAAGCTACTAATTTCTAATTATTTGCAATACAATAAAAATAAGTGTTTCTTTTGCAAACCAAATAAAATTTGAATACTTTTTCATTTTCACAATTTCATAAACATACAATGCATCATCTTTTTGTAAGTATTTATAAATATAAGAAACAAAAGATTAATTATTTTTTAAAATTAAGCCTGTCATAGTTTTAATTTTCTTGTCTCTTACTAGGGCATTTAATAAAAAAAAAGGAAAATGTAAATGGAGAAAGTTATATAAATCCACAAACTATTATGTAATCTTTACAAACAACATTTCTCATAGATCTCTCTGATTTTACATCACCATGTTCTTTTCTTTTCTTTTCTTTCTCCTTTTTCTCTTCTTTCTTTTCTCTTTTTCCCTTTTTATCTTCTTTACTTTTTTTTCATTAATGTCCAGCAAACATTTGAGAGCTATATGAGATAGCTCTTTTTTGTGCATGAGTAATTTCAGTTTTACTTTTTTTCTTCAACATCATTTGTTTCCCCTTATAAGTTATTTTCAAACAATGATAAAAATAACTTTAGGAAGAAGCAGCATTGTGCAGTGACCAATGAAAAAGAAAAGGGTAAGAAAAGGGCAATGAGGGAATATAGAGTGGGCCAACAAAACAAGGTTGGAGTGGCACACAGTAACTTTATCACATTGATTCAAAACCATGTGAAATTGAAACCAACACTGGTACAAACCAAAGGACCATGTTAAAAGGGTTAAACACATTTAAAATTTTGATGTTATTAATTAAGTCCTAAAATCAAACACTTAGCACCGACCAATCTTTGTTTATAGGGTGGTCTTACACTGAACCAGAAAACTTGTGCTTCAAAAAGACAAATAAAAACTTCTCAAATGGTTGCTTATTAGCAGGGTTATCTTTTGTTTAGAACTCCCTGTGAACCCCAAAACACAAAAGCTATTATTGCGGAACCATATTGTTTATAACATTCTGGCACATCAGATACATAGTACAAGACTTAGGTGTTTCAATCACCAATTTTTCTCTTAATAAAATAGTTATCCCTTTGTTTATTGTTTATGTTTCTCCAAAGTCACTTACTCAACAAACCATATACCCCATGGCCCATGTGACAACATACAAACATAGCTATCAAGAAAGAAATGGAATTTAATAGGTGAGTGTAACAATATATTAAGGGGTAATTCAATAACGATCCAACAACAGTTTAAGAAAATATGACTAAGATAGACTTTTTTTTCAGCAAAAAATTAATAAATTAAAGGGACACTTTAGGAGTATCCCAACCCTTATACAAACCCACTAAAAATGAGCTATGAAAAGAAAGAAAAAAAACAAACAAAAGAGAACTTACCCTCTTAGAACAATTTATAATAAACCTGACAGCAAAACTAACAAAACTATGCAATCCCACAACCTTAAAATCATACAGCAACATAAAAAGCACACCCCTAAATCCACTATTACAACATTACAAAAGATAGACTTTGAGTGATCTGATACCATATAAGAAATAAACTTTAAGTCTAATTCAACCTTGTAAAACTGACTTATAACATGAAAATTGTAATCACTTATACACTATGAAATGTCTTTATCTTCACGAGAGAGATGGGATCTCCAACAATATCCATGAACCAATTTCAAAAGGTCACATAATTGGTGACATGAGAAGAAAGTATTAACACTGGTGGATTATAGTATTTTTCACTCTTTTTCTGATCCTATCCTATTGTAAGTACATGCTGTGCTGAGGTGGTGGTGGTGAGTTGATGAAAGAGGTGTGTGTTGTTGTCATTATATAAATAGCCTCAGTGCATGCACTTCAAACACCTTGGTCCCCTAAACCATTTTGTGCTCCCAAGGTTCTCTATTCTGTCTGTGCTAGTTCTGTACACCATGAACCTTGAAAATTGTCACTGTCTAAGCACCATAAGCCACAGCAGTTGGCAAAGCTATGAGAGAATTGGCTATGATCCCATTGTGCGTGTCGACCAATTTGTAACCAGATTGAAGATGGGAAGCTGGAAAGCATTGTGGAGGAAGATAAAGAGAGAGAGGAGGAGATTCTTCAGACCTTCACCTGTGTTCCATGTTCAGTATGATCCTACCTCCTACTTACACAACTTCGATGATGGCTATTCCACAGACCCTGATAATGTTTCTCGCTCATTCTCAGCTAGATTTGCAGCACCCTCCAAGATCCTTGCAAAAATTCAAGTGATGGGTGGTGAATTGGAGATAAACCATAAGAGTAACATGATGTAGTTTTGAGTTCCTTTAGACTCATTTTCATTTTTTTCAGATGAGTTATGATGCATTGTACAAATGGTGAGACTTCTAGTTATATCAGATAATCATCTCTTTGACTAAGATATGGAAGTTAAGTTCTCTTCATCTTTCCAATTCTTTCTTGTGTCCTCCTTTTCATGTATGGTGTTTGGATGAACCTTTTGACTCATTAGCTAAAACTTTTTGAGTCAGGGTCGTGTCAATTCATGCCTACAAAACAACTTTCACTATAACAATAAAGAAGCAGCACGTTATAACCAGAGCTGAAGCATTTGTTCCTAATTGCTTAAAATCATGACATTACCACACACTTTTTTTCTTTCTTTCTGGAAACAATATTTTTATAGCCGAAAGTTTTGAGATTGATTGTTTCAGAAGTGAAGTGCTAATCAAGGATAATTTCTCTCCCCATTTGTATTATTCTATTCACACAAGAACCAACCAAATACTACACACACTGATGTTTATAATTGAAAAACACATCTAATCTAACCTCCAAATTGAGTTAACATTTCCTTCCACACTTGTAACATGATACTGAACTTGGGAATGTTTTTTCTATGTTGTTCTTGTTAGAATGTTATATGCTTAAGGTTGAGCACTTGTCCTCGTTACTTCTCCATGATCTAACACTGCAAAATGGTCAATGTTCCGATTTCAAGTCTGTTAAGATAACATCGTTAGTGAGTAAAGTCTATTTAAGGTGTCTTTGACCTCGATCTGTGAGACTATATTGACGATAACGGATAACAGAACAGTAAGAAAATAGGATCTTTGAGCAAAATTCCCCCAGTGTTGATCAAGCAACAAAATCACATTAACCAAGTTGAAAGGTGGTCCAGCAGGTCCTGGTATCCAGAAAAAAGAAGAAACTGCAACCAACCATGTGGTCTGTGAAGATAATGTGGTAGTGGCATCCAACCTTCTTTCACTTGTCCCTCTTGGAATTTATTTCCTCTTTCTTCCCACCTATCTGTTTTCTTTCTCTTCACCTTCTTTTTCAACCGAATCTGAGTCTTCCATTTAATGTGACAAAGCAATCCAGGGAGAAAAGGATAAAAACCTGGAATAGTAAAAGCTACAGGACCCTTTCTCTTGCATCCTAATTCGTTAACCCTTTTATCTTACCCACCTCTGAGACATTGCAGACTGGTGCAGTGGGGCACATGAAATTTAATGCCTGTCCTTGTGCCACCATACCTTCCCATATCCTTTGGACCAAACTGTCTAACCCCAAATGTGTTTTGGTCACCCATCAAGTAGGTGAACAAAGGGCTTCCAAATTTGGAGACAAACCCTCACTCTACTTTTCCATAAATTCACAACATAATTAAGAATCAATTGAGGCTTCCAAAGACCTATCAGACTCGGACACGCTTCTTAAATGTGGTGTTCGTGTCGAACACACGTATCAGACACTGTTTGATTTCTGATAATTCTAACATGATTCTAACACACAATTTAAAAAAGGAAAAATACATCAATTTTTTAAAAACTCAAACTTATTATATAAATTTTGATTATGATTACAAAAATAAAGAATAAATTCTTTCATATATCCGTGTTTGTGTTGTATCAGTGTTCGTGTTTGTATCTATACTATATAGACATGTGTCTTAGTGTTCATGTCTGTGTTTGTATACTAGATAGACATGTGTCTCTGCTACATAGTCATGAAAAAACCCAGTACTGGTCTGTCATATCTGTGCACTGTGTCTCTCCAAGTCACACACTGCCATTGATCATGTAAATGGCATTAGGTGAAAGATGCAAAACCATTCAATCAACCAAATGGTTGGTGAATAAATGCAACAGAAAAAGCAGTAGTATTTGTAATTGGCAGCTCATATCTACCAAAGTTACCATGAATATGATTATTGGTTGATTGGGGAAGGATGAAATTTGGGACATCTACTCTAAGCCCCACTTTCCCTCTACTGATCGAATCACTCATTTTGGTCATTCATTCTGCCATGCTTGACTGTGATGTCTCTAAAATACATGCTTTTTTGGATTCTCTCAATTGCAGACAAACCTCTATATCTTTGAATTCAGAACATAAATTTCAATCTTATAACATCCATTAATAAATTAAAGATTTATTAATGTAATTATATAAGATTTATATCGGTAAAATTTGTATTTATTTATTTTTTACACTGAAATATGTCAACAGATACGAGATTATATATTATGGACAATCTGATAGTGATCTGATAATAGATAACTTGATACATCCTAATAAATCTCGTAGAATATGTTCTAAATAATTTTAATATTATATTAAAAATAAATTTTAAATTTAAATCTATCTTGTAAAATCGACACACACGTATATATATTTAACTTTGAAAGACGTGAAAAAGAACACAAGTAGATAAATTGGTTATATTTTATATTTAGTTAAATTTGAATTATGTAAATATTTGGTGGAATATTTATGATGTTTAACGTACCTCCAATAGGCCTCTCATGTGTCATTTTCTACTGTCTCTAATGCATTTATTCGGAATAACTTTTTCAAAGCTACTCCACACCTTCGTTCCTCTTCTTTTGTTTTAAGTATTCAATATCTTTTCATATATAATAAATTCAAATATATAAAAATATGCTCAAACATTAGAAGCAAAATTTATATACATTTTTTTATTATGTTGAGTACAAATACTTTGGGTTCTGAATATGCACGATTTTCAAATAAGTTGCTAAAACAATCAAATTCTTGATAGAGAACGTTGATGTTGGATTCCTCATGCTACTTTATTGATGTGCCAATCACCTGCATTTAGAAATTTTTTAACTTTAATGGAATCATCTAAAAACTTGCCATCTTTATCATTCAATATAATTTATTTTCAATTGCATTTTCCTTAACACACCCCCCCTCACGTCGAGACTGTCAACTCATGCGTGAGACTATATATATTTTGGGTGGTCCGATAACGGTCCGATAGGTCCAACACAAACATTCACTAGAATAGGCTCGAAATGGCTCTGATACCATATTATGAAGTGGACTTTAAGCCTAACTCAACCCCATAAAACCGACTCATGAGGTTGAGGTTTGCACCCACTTATATACAATGAAAGGCTCTAATCTCTAATCGATGTGGGATCTTCAACAATTCTAACGAATATCTATGGATCTTATCTGATCATCAATTATGGAATCATTATTGGACCACTCATAATATATATAAGGATTGAAATTTTGTTTTTACTCGTAGATAGTTGTTATTTTCAAATATCAGCAAAATAAAATTGTTTTATATTATTTTGCCTTCGTTTTTTAACCATTAACTTTTATATAAAGGAAACCAAAGTCTGAAAAGATCATTGTCTATTCACACAGTATAACTTTTCAGTGTATTGCAGGGTTCTTTGTCACCATTACCAAAACTTGAGCACAATTATTCACTAAGCAAGTCATGATCTGTGCCATATTCAAAGGTACCATCAAATAAAGTTAAAGTTTAGTACAACATAATTTTTTTTTTCTCTTTCAACTAATAAAAAACAATTCTTGATATAAGTTTTAAAAAGATATTATAAAATCAGTATATTAATTATATATTACGGTTTGTAGTTAGAAAAAACTAACTTCACATGGTATTATTATTTTTACTTATAAAGCTGTCATCCGAGTTAACTGTTTTGTGTGTTTTTTATTTTACCAAACTAGTGTATTTTTTTAAAAAAAATATGAATTTGAGTAAAAAACAAGTATGAAATGAGATAAATCTTACAAAAATACAGTGCACATCTAGCAGTTCATGAATACGAATTTAGATTGAAAGAGTTTAATGTCTAAGTCGTACTTTAAGTTAACTCAACATAGACTCAAAATGACTCTGATGTCATATTACGAAGTGAACTTTAAGTTTAATTCAACCCATAAAATCGACTCATGAGATTGAGGTTTGTACTTATTTTTCAACCCATAATCTCTAGTCGACGTGAGATCTCCAACAATAATTTTCACTCTAAATTTCTCTTTCATGTTATATGAGTTACTCATTTAAAAAAAAACTTCTTTTACCCCATATTAGTAATTTTCCAAAAAAATGGTTTCGTCCAAAATCCATTTTTGTTTTAACATACTAGAAAAATGATGTTTTGACAACTTTTAAAGTTGTATACTCTTTATGTGAGCATAATATATGTGCATGCTGTAGTGTGCAGGTTCCAAAACACCATTGCAAGTGTTCAAATTTCAAACAATCTCTCTGTAAATGATTTTCATGGTAGGCTTCAATTATACTGTGTGGCTGCATCATTCGAGCATCAAATTAGACAAGTCTTTGGATCTCTGAAACATTCATAAAATGTATCTAACATGCTAAGGTCTGCAGAATATATATAATGGGTTCAACAAAAGATTTGACAGAAAGATAATATGCTTAACTCGACTACGAATTCAAATTAACTGATAGTCCTCAAAGGGAGAAAATGAAACAAGATTTTACAACAAAATTATTTGGAAGCAGATAGTTGTAGTACTCGAAGTGAAGCAGGAAGGCATTTTCAAATGTCAACCTAGTTAAGATGTCAAGTTGTATAATAATACCTAACATAAAAACTTTTATAAAAAGAAGTTAACAAAAATAGCTACACGATGGAGGTTGCACATACAACAACCACTAGATAAATACTGCAATCTATGAAAGCACCTCTGAGTGCCTGGTAAGCCACCAAACCCCTCTCCAAAAGCTTCACAGCATCTCCCCAACTGTGTCCATCTCCAGGAGTTTTGCCTTTTTCTCCCTCATTTTCTTCCACAACAATGGCCTTTCCACAATGCAGGCGAGCAAACACAATTGTAACATCAGTTAACAGAAGGATGTAAAGAGGCCTTGAGGCCAAAACACTCTTTGAAATCAAGTAATAGAAAACTACCACCACTGCAATTATCAGAGAACTGAGAGCACGTGTGGATTCAGAAGCTAAAATGCAGTGATTCAGTTCCCTTGAAGAGAAAAATGTAGCCTTTTTCCTGGGAGGTTGTTGCTTTACTTCTGTGTTTTGTGCTGGACTTTTAGGTTTTGATGGCACAGGGGTTGGTTGCATTTTGGCATCAGGAGATGATTGCATTTTGGCATCAGGAGATGGTTGCATTTTGGCACCATCATCTGAAACTTGGTTGTTTGGTTCTGTAATAGGATCAGAGTCCTCTTTGCCAGCTTCCTTTTCATTTTCGAAATCCATATGTTCCAAGTGTGAATACCTAAATCCTGCCTGATGTTTTAGCCTTGAAGAAAATGCAGCTCTGCGTTTATCTTCAGCACCTCCTGAAAATCCCAACAAATTCAATTAATAAGCAGAGTATCGATTCCTTTTACACTAACACAGACACTGATACAACATGGTCACTGATACAACATGGTATAAAGACACTGATACAACTTGGTCACTGATACAGACACTCGTACAACATGGACACTGACATAGATAAGACATGGACAGAGATATGTATAATTTCTAAAATATAGAATACGGATATTATATTGTATAATTATGAATTATATAAATTGACAATAAAGATTTATATGTTTAAGTATGTTTCAATTTTTTTATAGCAGGAAGATGTTTCTTGTTTTTGTCGGGAACCTCCTGTCCAATACATTTCTCATGATTGGTTCAAAGGATTTGTTACTTATTTTTATAGTCATAATAAAAATTTATAAAATAAGTTTGAGTTTTTGAAAAAAATAAAGTTTTTTTTTTAAATTATGTTAGAATCGTATTACAATTGTCAGAAATTCAACAAATAGTTTTTGAATTAGATACTTCACTGGTACATGTTTTACAAGTGTTGTATAAGTATCCAGTGTCTAACACAAACACACCATTTAAGAGGCGTGTCAGAATCTCATAGGTTTCACCATAAATTTTTCACAAAATAACTGCTACGAAATGTCAGTGTTAAAACTTATATTTTCTGTGATGTGAATTGGTTATGCTAAAATGACCACAGATAAACAATATTGCAACTCACAAGTTACTGAGTTGCAGAGTTGGATTCCTTGAAGAAAATAGTGCCAAAACTTAAAACCACTTCACGAGGAAGGTTTCTGTTATTATCATGGTCAAAATAGATTCTCCGACATGTTTTACAATTCCATAAATGTAGATTTACAATTGTCTAGGTAACACCCTCTTCATGACCAAGGAGTGAGGACCTTCATTTTTCTATGGAAACAAATAATTGCTTTTGTGGTGTCTTTAACATGATTTTGTAATGAACATGGATCTGAAATGGAAAACTTAACATTCACTCAATAAAAAATGATCTTATATATTATTTTTTAAGTAATTATTACAAAATTAAAATATATTTGAATGAAAATGCATTGTCTGTGCACCCTAATTAAATTTAAATAACTATAAACAATGGAATCTCCTAGAAATGTTGTGTAACTTCCAATCAAGCATAACAGTGAAGCATTCTCAATGAAATGGAAATTTACATTTTCATCAAACACCCTTTGCATAAAGTGCAAATTTTCAAAAAGTTTACAACACCCTTTATAAAATAAACAGTTCCAATGAAATATGTACAACAGACATTTGATCCTTACGTACCTACATATAATTTTTAAAATGTAAAATACGATAATATAATACAATAAAAATTTATATGTACAAATTGAAAATTAATATATTTCTCGCATTTAAAATTATGTTAGTAAATAAATACTTTTTGAGTTAGACACTCTACTAATACGTTTTACTAGTGTTGATTTATATGCACAAATTAAAAATTAATGAATCTTTTCAAAAATTGTGTTAGAACCGTGTTATTTACCAAATATTTTTTGAATTAACTCTTCATCAATACGTATCTTACGAATGTCTCGTATGAACGTCTTATGAGTATCGATATCTGATATGTGTCCGATCTTCACAGATAAATCAACAAAATTATAAAAAAAAAAAAGAGAAAGATGGGATAGGATTGCAAGACGAACCAGAGAGATTTTCGTTGTAATCTTCGAATGCTGACAATGATTGAGGACGCTGGTGGCGAGAGGGGACATCATCTTCTTCTGAGTGGGAATCGAAACCGGCGACGGACATGGACGTCGCGTGGCGAGGAACGCCGCGGTGCGTTGGGGAGTTGGTGGAAGACGGTGGCGTGGGAGGAAGCGCGTTGATTCGACCCGTTATTAGGGCCATGCGATCGGAACCTCTGTCTGAAATTCTCCTTCTTCTTCCTTCCCTCTCTCCATCGTTGCTCGCCATTCTCTCTCTCTCTTCTTTCTCTCTCCCCGCGCTTCTGAAATTGTGTTTCTGGTATTACCGTTAAGAGAATGTTCAGCGTTTTGCAGGATCAGTTCCCGGAAACGACGGCGTTTGACAAGGCCTTTTCTCAAACAAATAGCCACGTACTCATTGTAATTATTTTCACCGCAATGTTTATTTGCAATGTTATGTTATATATAAAATACTAATTATTTTTCTTGATAAAAAAATGTGGAATAATGTTATTATTATTTAGTAGTAGTAAAGTGATCGTTTTTTATTAATTGGTAATAAATAACACATTTCACTTTTTAATATCCAAACCAGTGTTCAGTTTTGGGTTTTTTCAGTTTTAAAAAAGAAAATTGATAATTTTCTTTCAAACAATATTCTTCACAACAATTTCAATTTTTTCATCAATGGCTCTTTTAATTCAAACGTGAATTAAAAAAATAAAAAATTAATATATAATATATAACTTCAAGAATTCGAACAATCAGATTCATAATAAATAAATTTTTTAGAAAAAAACATATATCATTGAATATATACCGACCAGGTTAAAGATTTTGGTTTCAAAAAATAATTTTGAGGTTTAAGAAAGAAATTGTGTGTTCTTATGAAATGATAAATCTATAAGGTCATTTGAGTAACTTTAGTTTTCATCCTAAGATTATTCATTGATTTTTTTTTTTAAATCCAGCAATAAAATATAAAGAGGGATATATAGCAATAATTGGAATATTGCTATATAAATTTGGTGGAATATTTGGAGATACTAAAGTAGAGGTGGAATAACATTATTATGAATTTTGTTACTCATTTGTCAGAATTAATAATATGTATAGTGTTATATGAGTGATAGTAGACAAATTAAGAAACATATTCAGTTTTTACTTATTAAGATAAGGACTTATATGGATAAAATAGACCCAAATTTTCATTAAAGAGATTGTAAGACTCCATGACATGTGTTCTATCATTTGAAAAATTAAGTTGAGATGAAGTGTTATCTTTGATAGACATGTGTTTTAACATTGTCTTTTGAATCATCTGAAAAGTTGAGACGAGGTGTTATCTCTGACAAAGTTCGTCTACTACAACAATTACTATGTTAGTATTAACATAACACCTTATGAAAATCTACATGGAATAAAGTGTATAACTCTTTTGTATTAGTAATAACATGGTGGAAGTTTGGTAGTAAGGCGGAAACATAAAGAAAGTCAAGTGTATACAAAAACAAGACTGATACCTTTTATAACTAGACATAAATCATATATGATTTTACAATAAATTTATTTTAGTGATATAAATATTTATAACTAAAAGTTATAAAAAGATCATGAATAACATAAATGAAATTGTCACTAGTACTTTGTTATTGATCTACTTATGATAATATTTTAAATATCATTAAAATTAAACTATATTGTAACAAAAAATAATTATCACTATTTATTATATGTAATAACAACAACAATAAATATATTGTCACATATATAAGATAATAGTGCAAATTAGTTGTCACTCATATATTGTTTGTAATCATAATTGTAATTAGTTGTCACATATTTTAAGATCTTGTTAAAATTTATTTATTTTTGACAAAAATATAATTGTTAATAAAAATTTATAAAATAATTTTTAAATTGGTATTTAACTAGTAGCAAGATTTTAGCTAGTACTTATTTTATATTAGTCTCTATTCAACTAATGAAGTTAAGTCAATAATAAATTTTAAATAACTCTTATATCATTTAAGATGTGAACTTTAAGTTTAATTCAGCATAAAAAGAAGGATTTTGTTGAAAAGAAAAGCCACCATGTTGTTTTAAAAGTGTTGAAGTAGACACTAATCAATATATTTATAAATTTAAAAATATGTGGATGACCACTCTCCTCATTTTATATTTTATTTATTATTTTAAAATATTTTATTAAATTAATTAATTAAATTATTTAGAATATGGTATGGTCACATGCATTTTCAATTTTCAATTTATTGAAATTTCACAATTTTTTTTTTAATATAATTATGTCATTTGCACTACTTTTAAAAAACTATGTACCTTATTCTCCGCTGGCAATAGAAATATGTATATGTATGAGTAAGGACAATTCTTGTTGGGTCCAGATAAATAATTTTAAAGATATTTTTGTTGTTTCTAAAAAATAAAAGTATTTTTCACACGCATCTTGTTTAATTTTTGGAGGAAGAACCAACATTTTAAAAGTCATGTTTATTTTGCACATTAAATTAAAGGTATTAGAGCGAAAGTGGTAAGGTGTTAATAACTTGTCTCCATGTAACTGACTCTTGGATCTTAAATTTCATAGTTTTTCTTAATAAACTATGATAAAGATTAGGTATTTTTCAAAGAATTTTAGTCATTCTGTCTCGATCCCGATTTTAATAGTGAGGAGTTAAAGGAGAGTTTATTGTACATTTGAAACATCATGAGTTCCGAATTTTGGATGTTTTCAACTTACCATGTGCCCATGGTTTTAAAGTATAAAATACTTATTAAAAAAATATGTTTATTTCTAATAGGACTTACTTAATATATGTCTTTCGAAAGATATAAGTAAATATATATTTTTTAGTATTAAGTTGTGATTATAGTTTATTTGAACTATTGAATATTTGGTCCAAACCTCTATTAAGTTATAAGTTATAGTAAAGTTGATAGTATTTTAGAGATGTTATATAATATTTATCTTTTATTTTCTAAAAGGTTTTTAAAAAAACTTACATGTTAAAAATAGTCAAATTATTAATTTCTTAACTTGTAGTTGACTATGTAAATTGGGTTTGACTGGTTGATTAGTGAAAATTACAAAAACCATATGTTGTTGAAATCAAGAAGCAATTAAAAAGTTTGACAAGTAATTGTTAGACCATTGACCAATGTAACTCTCTTTCTTTTACGATGTTATTAATAATTAATTAGTTTGTAATCAACTGTTAGAAGACGTGGTCTTGGTAAAACAATATTCAATTAATATGATGATATAAAAAAACGTATTAAATAAAAATTAATTTTAAATAAAAATTAATTAATTATTATATTGACTAAATTATATATAATTTTATAAATAAAAAAATTATTAATGTGTAAAATATTTTTTATTAATAAAAATTTATAAATTAATTTATAAATTAATATTTAATTATTTAATTAATTATTAAGATTTTAAATATTATTTTAAAATATAAAGTAGGTGGTATTTCAAACTTTAATTTAATTTATAATTTTTTATCAATAATAAAAATTACTTTAAATATCAATAATTTTTAGTTTATAAAATAATATATAATTTAATTATAATAATAAAATAATTTTTTAAAATTAGTTTCTATTTAATAATAATATAATCAAACTACAATTAAGTAAGTACTTTCTAAAAATAAGATAAAATACATTTTAATAATACAAATACAAATGTTAAACATTTTGATATTACCTTAAAAAAAGGCTAAATTTTATAGATAAGTTACACATTTGCAATTAAAAACTGTATAGTCAACGCTCATTTACAGTTTAAAATATATAATTTTCCAAAAACAAATTAAAAAACGTATACTTTTATATTAAATTATTCAACATCTCTGTATATATTAAAATTTAATCATTCAACATTAAATATTTTAATATTAATTCAATAGTTTTATACAGAATATTTTAAATAAATGGACATTTGTATTTAGGTAATTTAAAAAATGACACTTATTTATATTTACAAAGCATATCATGCATCAAAATTAATTAATTCAATAATATAATATAAAAGCGTTTCAATATTTTATAAATATTTTAAGACTTTATATAAAGAATTTACAACGCATTATTCCTTAAATAGATTATGTTAAAAACACTTTGGTACACAAACGTTAAATTAAATATTAAGATTTTTAATATAAGTAACTTAATTTTGTGAGTCATACAATTAACCTCTTATATCAATAAATATTTTATTTATTAATATCTCTCTTCAACACCGCAAAAGACAATTTTAAGCAATAGTATAAATATTTTTTAAAAATATTAATACTTGAAATTTAAAATTCTTATTATATACGAGTACATATTTTTTTAAAATACATATTTAAAAAAAACATAAATGAGATTAATTTTAAAAGCCAAAAATTATTAAAATTAACTTTTCAATTGGGACCAATAATATTATTTTTCTTGATCATTAAAATATAAATTTATATTAATTAACTCTATTGTTGCCGACTTAGAAAAATCATTAAAGTTTAAACCCTATGTTTATGTTTTTATTTAATTGCAATTAATGGTTACCATGGGTTTCAAAGTAAGCACGCATTCAAATGTCATTTATTAATCTTCCTTTTCCTCTTCTATTCACCATTCAAAATTTTCCTTTTTTTTCTCTCATTTCAATTGTCCACATCCAAACCATTCTCGAAACACAAAAGTTAGGTACACATCAAACAAATTGTGTAGAATTATGATCAATTTTATAGAATAAGGAAAGTAATAAAATGGTAAAAACATTATACTTGATTAAATTTAAAGTTTATTGTAAATTTGATTATTTTTAATCCACGATAGCTTTCACGTCATCACCTACAATGATTAAAAAAAATATCATTGTAATCATCATTGATGTGGGTAGTGATGACTAATAATTGTCGTTTGCAATCAAATTAAAATGATTTCATCATAGATCGTCTAACACAGTGCTAGATCGATTTACACAAAAAAGATGATAGTATAATTGTGCTCAAATGAATATAAGTCGTCTTCCAACAAATTCAATAATAAATCATATTACGATAATATACAAAACTTATCTATAATCAAAAGGGTTGGAAGTAACAACAAGGTAAAAGGGGAGTTGAATTTGTTTAGCAAAAAATAAAGTAAATAATAAAAAAAGAGTAAAAAGAAGTAGAAATTTTAGCGGACAGTCAGATAATGAAGAACAAAACTTTAATGGCATAAAACATCATAATTCATCGTGAAATTACAAGAAAATAAATCGAAATGAGTTTAGACTTTCATATAGAGGCCAAACGAAATAATTACAAAAAAATAAAATAAAGAAAACTTTAATGCCAGTGTGAAGCTTCGTCCTTTCTCCTTGAAGCCTCTTTCTTTACTATATGGATCTCAGAATAATATTTTGGTTTAAATATTTTCACAATTTATCCAACTTTTCATTCTCGAATTTTGTTTCCAATTTATCACGAATTTTGTTTTTTCATATTTTGCATAAGACTTGTTTCCATTTTTTTAGAAATACTTTACATTTATTCTCTACTTCTTCTTCTCATATTCCATTTCACGTTTTGATTCAAATAAACAATTTAAACTTTCGCATATTCGTCTCACTCACAAAGATAACACTTCATTGAAAACATTTACGAAACACACACTCGTATCAAACCGTATACTGCCCCTAAAACTCAAGACTAATAAAAATAACAATTAAGTCCAATAATTTATTTATAATTAAAGTTCAAAAATAGAAATAACAATGAATTTATTTATGATTACCATCTAATAATCCATTGTTAAAATTCTAATTTTGTGAATACAATTATATTCATCACCGACAATCACTTATTATTCAACAGGTTTCCAATAAAAATAATAAAAAACATTTATTATTTTCATTAATCTTAATATTATTTTTTATTAATTATAAAATTTCACATTTATTATCACGTGAATATAAGTAAAAAAAATAACAATGCATAATAATAATTATGCATTTAATAGAAAATTAAACATAAACTCATCGGAAAAATATAATTTTTTTAATACTTAAAAAAATTTACAGAGACTCAATTAAAAAAATTTAAATTTAAAAGTGACTTAAAATTAATTAAATAAAATGTTATTTAAAGGTAATATAAATCGAGAAAAAAATCTCTCAATTACTCTTCCAAATTGGCAAAAATGGCACATAATCAAGATTTAAAAAAAAAACCACAATTCTTAAATTGAATTCTACATTTGAATGAGATTTGATTTGAAGATCATAAGTTTCAACAAGAACCATGTTTTTTTTACAACAATTAAAAAAAGAACACACGCCTCAAATTCATGAAAAATATTTCTCCAAGTCCTTTCCAAATCCACTGATTTATTCATTTATAAATCACACTCTTCATTCTTCTCTTCATTCTTCTCTTCTGTGTTCCTGAAATCCCAATGAGCAAAAACATTATCCTAAATTCTCCCAAAATCAAAATGTCAAAGAAAATCTCAAAATCCCTGAGAAACTACCTCTCCAAAATCAAACCCTGCCAACGTAAGATGAATCAATTATCCTCTAAGAAATTTCTGAAAGGGTGCAAGCATCCCAGGACTCCTTCTCTCGACATGGACAACAACAAAAACATCATCACCACCACCAAGGACGACGAAGCCATGTTAGCAGACATTGATCGCTTCCTCATTGAGAATTTCAAGAACCTGTTCCTCGAGAATCGGGAAGAAACAACCACCACCAAAGAACCCAAAGAAGATAAACCTCTCAAACTAGACTCTATCAGATTCGACTCTTCCACCAGGTTCGATGAGTCGCCACTGAACCTCTTCACAGACACGACAACCGAAGCAGGATCCAGTTTGACCATGTCGGAGATTGAGAGTGCGGAGGATCAAGCGGCGGTTCCGAGCAATTGCGTGGTGGTCCTGGCAAACTCCGCCAGACCCAGCGAGGATTTCCGCCGCTCCATGGAGGGCATGCTTGAAGCGAGGTAGGTTTCTTATTCTCCTGTGTGTATTTATTTGTTTTAGTTTGATGTTAGAGTTTGGTTTTTATTGGATTATAATTTTTCTCAGTTATGATGTTGTTATGTTGTTAGACTTCTTGTTTCTTTGTAAATGGATTGAATTATTTGTATATATTATTTATTGTTGATAAAAGAAAATTTAGTCAAATTTTGAGTCTTCAGTTATTTTTATGTGAAATTTCAGTTTTCAGTGTCTGTTTCTTGGATTTGATCGATGTGAAGTTTTCTGAGAGACGATTCTTTGAGTGTGTGCAGATTTAATGTTGTTGACTTTTGTGATAGATTGAAGAAGAGTGAAAAGGTGGATTGGGACTTCATGCAGGAGCTTTTGTTCTGTCACATGAATCTGAACCAGAAGAAGTGGCACAAGTTCATTCTCAGCGCCTTCGTGGACGTGGCCACCACCATGCGTCACCCGCCGGAGATTTCTCTGGTGAAGCCCCAGCCGCCGCAGAGTGTTCGGACTGTTAGGATCGGAAGGGAGGTGCGAAAGCAGACCAAGGAAGCAATCACCTTGGAATTTGAGTCGCCCTAAATGATACATTGACAACCTGAGTATTTTCGTCATTTTCATATGACATGAAAAATGATATTTTCGTAATTTCATATCATCTGTGATATGAAGAAAAAATATTTTCGTCATTTCACACAATCGATGATATGAAGAAAGGATATTTTTGTCATTTCATAAAAAACTGAAATTTTATATAAAAAATATAATTGTAGATTGATACAAGTTGTCTATATATCACTCCTTTTCCGTCGTTCATGAGGTTTTACATTCCTCATCTTAATAAGAAAACATAAAAAAAAAACTTCTATTTTTTGTAATTTATTAATTAATGTCGAATGTAATAACTGATAATTTTTTTTTCATCAGAAAAAAAACTGCTAAACTTTTTAAAATGCATGTTTCATAGAAATTTATTTTAGTTTCACATCATTTTAATATGAGAGGATGAATTTCTATTGAACAAAGTTTTATGTTGAAACTAGATATAAACCAACTTTTACAATAAAGATTGAACATAAAATATTCACTAATTGGATGTGTCAATTATATAGAATGTGTATCATAAGTTATTCCATTAATGATTTTAATTATTCATTTAATAAAATAAAAATATTAATTTTGAAATAAATTTGTATTGAATAGCTGATTTTTAACCTGTAGAGATATTCATATAAATATATATTGTATTTATTGAGTTATTAATGTTATTTTAATTAGTCTTATATAATAATCAATTATGATGTTCACAATAAATTTAATTTGGAACATGAAAAGAGTTTTTTAATCTTTAATTTTCATACATATATAACATACTTTGTAGAATGTATTTTAATCAATTTATATCTCAAAAATAACAATTTTTAAATAATTGAGGATAATTAGAAACCCTTTTCGTCCTATTAAAGTGAATAATGAAAGAGAACACGACTTTTACACCATAAACGTATTATATTAATATTTAATTTTTACTATATACTTAAATAATTTACGGTACATTCTAATTTTATTGAAATTATTCATATTTCTTCATACTAGAATAAATTATTGAAGGAGAATAAGAAAATCTTTACAAAATATGTTTATTATATTAATATTATTTAATTCTTAGGGTATTATAATGATGGTTCAAAATTAAGTTTTAAAGATTTAATAATTTTTTTTATAGTTTTTTACTATTTTGAAAGTTCCAAAGTAAAATCAAGAAAAATTCATTGCAGACTTTCTAGGTTTCTTCATCTTTTTCTTCTTTATATTTGTAAGAATAAGTATTTTTTTTATATTGACATGAAACTTAAAAAAAATTGAAAATAAGTTTTGTCTAATGTTTTTATACTGTATTAGGCAATATTAATAATTTTATACTTCTATTATATTGAAAGAAGGATTAGTTTAGCCATAAATTTAAAATATACTAAAATATTTGTTAACTTTTTTATCTTTTATATTAATTTTCGTTTCAAATTAGTCTTTAGATTATTATTAAAATATAATGTAATTTATATATATAAGAACTAAATTTTATTTTTATTGTAATATTTAAGTTGAAAAAGAATATTTTAAATTTTATTTATTAACAATGAATTACTACGTTAAAAAATATATTCCTTTTCAAGGGCCGAAAAGATATATACGAGATCTCTGATAATGTTCGTTCGATTAATCCTTCAGATAATTTATATTTAACATGTAAACAATTTTAAATATGTAGATATTATTGCTAATTTAACCTTTCATTATTTTTTAAAATATTTTTTTATTATATATTATCATTACAAAACTAATTTTAGTAACTAAAATAAATTAGTTATTATATTAATTATATTAAAATTTAATCAATATAGTAATTAATTAATTTATTTTAAAAATAATAATTACTATTTAATATAGTAGAATTGAATTATCATAAATTTAATGTATCTGCAAATATGGATAAAATTATTTTGACAAGTCAAAAATATTTCTTGTAATATTTAATATGCTCTTTCAAAAATATTAGAAAATCGTATTATAAGTCCTTAAAATATTTGATATCCTTTATTTGACACGTGGGAGAAACATTTAATATGGTAAATTATATTAATTAAATATATATATTTTATTTTAAAATAATAAAATAATGTCTCTTTTTTAAAATAACACTTACATAAATTTTTTAATATTGTTTTACAAAATAAAATTATATTTAAAATATATTTTGTTATTTCTTTTTAATTAATTATTCATAAAAATAATAAAATAATATATTTGTTAATATAAAAAAAATGTGAATACACATTAATTCTATAAAAGAAACTAGTACTTTAAAAACTAATTGAGTTTATTTACAGTAATATTATCTAGTTTAAGTTTAATTAATTTTAATAAAAACGTGTATATATAACATATATTAATTAATTAAAATGTTCTCGTGCGTTGAGCGGGTAAAAAGCTAGTTTTAGGAGTTTAACAACAATTGGAAAAGGTCCACTGAAATTTAAAATCAGAACTCCAAAATTCCACAAAATCTCTTTTTTTTTCCCTTTTTTTTTTTGTTTTGGGTAAAACTACATACTCTACGATTTCTACGTTTTCATTCATATTCCATCGTTCAATTTTCACTGCTTATGTTCATGCATGATGGAACGTTGCTACGTTTTTTGAATGTTGATTTTTCTTCAAGTTATCGTTAGTGCAAGTTGATTTAGTTTGTTATTGTTATGTTTAATGTGTAGATGAACGGTGTAATGACGAGAGATTTTTGATTTTTTTTTTTTTTTTCAGATTTGATTTTGTTCTGTTTTGGGCGGAATTTTGATTGAGGAAGATGAGTGTGGTGGGTTTTGATTTCGGTAACGAGAGCTGCATTGTTGCAGTTGCGAGGCAGAGAGGGATTGACGTTGTGCTCAATGACGAGTCGAAACGTGAAACGCCTGCCATTGTGTGTTTTGGTGAAAAGCAGCGGTTCCTTGGCTCTGCTGGTGCTGCCTCCAGTATGATGAACCCTAAGAATTCAATATCACAGTTTAAGAGGCTCATTGGTAGAAAATTCTCTGATCCCGAATTGCAACGGGATCTTAAGTCATTGCCGTTTCTTGTTACCGAGGGGAATGATGGGTACCCGTTGATTCACGTGCAGTACTTGGGTGAGGCTAGGAAATTTACACCTACACAAGTGTTTGGCATGATGTTGTCGAATCTTAAGGAGATTGCAGAGAAGAATCTCGGTACGGCTGTTGTTGATTGTTGCATTGGAATTCCGACTTATTTTACTGATTTGCAGAGGAGGGCGGTGTTGGATGCGGCCACGATTGTTGGTCTGCACCCGCTGCAATTGATTCACGAGATGACTGCCACTGCCTTGGCATATGGGATTTATAAAACGGATCTTCCAGAAAACGATCAACTGAATGTTGCTTTTGTTGATGTTGGGCATGCTAGCATGCAAGTGTGCATTGCTGGATTCAAGAAGGGGCAGTTGAAAGTGTTGGCTCATTCGTATGATAGGTCTTTAGGTGGTAAGGATTTTGACGAGGTTTTGTTCCATCACTTTGCTACTAAGTTCAAGGAGGAGTATAAGATTGATGTTGCCCAGAATACTAGGGCTTGCATAAGGTTGAGGGCTGCCTGTGAGAAGATGAAGAAGATGCTCAGTGCAAATAGTGAGGCACCTCTCAACATCGAGTGTTTGATGGACGAGAAGGATGTTCGGGGCTTCATGAAGCGAGACGAGTTTGAGCAACTAAGTCTTCCAATTTTGGAACGTGTGAGGGGACCTTTGGAGAGGGCACTTGCTGAAGCAGGTCTTACCATTGAAAATGTACATACGGTTGAGGTGGTTGGTTCAGGTTCTCGTGTACCTGCCGTAAATAAAATATTGACCGAGTTTTTCAAGAAAGAGCCTAGGCGAACAATGAATGCTAGTGAGTGTGTTGCCAAGGGTTGTGCATTGGAATGTGCAATTCTTAGTCCCACGTTTAAAGTACGAGAATTTCAGGTAAAGTTTCTTATGTTAGATTATTTTCAATTTCTTTTGAATTCAGAAGGACCCTTTGTGCCAATGTTGGTTTTTGAAGCTTGTTTGTTTGTTGTCTTTAGTACTTGTTGTAAAATTGTACAGATCTTTGGGAATTATGATTTATGAATTTTAGCATTATGATATTATTTTAATTACATATCTATGATGTCTAATGTTTAGGCCCTTAGAAATTCACTCATCGGTTTCTATTTTGATTTTTACATTGATTTGCCAATTGTCCCCTGTGAACTGTTGATATATTAAGCATTGCATGTGGTATGATGTTGCTATTTTTTTTCCTTTTCATAACGTGAAGATCAATGAAAGCCTTCCTTTCTCGATTTCCCTTACATGGAAAGGTACTGGTCCAGATGCACAGGACAATGCACCAGAAAATCAGCAGAGTTCCCTTGTTTTTCCCAAGGGTAATCCAATCCCAAGTATCAAAGCTCTAACATTCTACAGGTCAGGAACATTTTCTGTTGATGTACATTATGGCGATGTCAGTGAGCTGCAAACACCTGCCAAGATTAGCACATATACTGTAAGCCAAGTTCCAACTTTCTTCTTTGTATGTTACATTTCTTTTGGCAGTGTTGTGACTCTTTGAGTGTAAGCAGATTGGTCCATTCCAAACTGCAAATAGTGAAAGGACAAAAGTGAAAGTGAAAGTTCGTTTGAATATTCATGGAATTGTATCTCTCGAGTCTGCAATGGTAAGTTTTTTTGGCTTTAGGGTCCTTCTCCCCTCACCTACAATAACCTCCCTTGTGAACTTATGGTACTAAGTAAACAAAGAGCATTTGTTCTTGTGATCTAACAACTTTTAGTTGTTTTGTTTAGCTCCTGGAAGAAAAAGAAGTTGAGGTTCCGATTACCAAAGAAGCAGCAGGGGAAAATACTAAGCCGAACGAAGCCCCAGTTGAGGTTGCTACACCTCCAGCCTCCAATGACACTAGTGCAAATGTGCAAGATGAAAAGGTTAGTACTGCTTCGGGAGCTGAAAATGGTGTTCCTGGGAATGGAGATAAGCCTTCGCAAACAAACACTGATACCAAGGCAAGTAATGTTGAAAAAAAATATTTAAGCATGTGCTCGCCGTTTTCTTTTCATTTCTTTACGTCATTGTCGATTTTTTTAGCAATATTTGTATTTTTTTATTCTCTTCGTTTTATGTTTTTTTTTTATTTTATTTTTTGGTGTTATGGTAAGTAATACTATAGTGCTGCTATAGTTTAAGTTGTTTAAACCATTTGGAAATCAAAGTTTTCAGAAGAATTTCACAAATATGACACTTGTCGAGTTTTAACGTGGAATTTCACGTGTTTGGATCATACTTTATTTTATTTAACTTGCATGATTTCTCACTACAGATTAAATATAAATCTTAGTGCTTGTTGACTTGAGAAAACATTTTCTATTTTTTTCTTGTTTTTACTTTTAATTAAAAAAATAAAACTTTCTTTGTTTTGTTCTTTATGTTTATAAAGATTTGTAAAAGAGATAGGGAAACCACTTTTTTTACTATACAAAAATATGAAAACTGAAGAAATCAGTCATGTACAAGAATATTATGTTCTATACTTGTTGGTTTTGTGTGTCTCAACTAGAGTTGTTCAATATAGTTGGTGATATTTTGTACTTTGGTTGACTGAACTTGTTAATGTTGTGGGTTCAGGCTCCAAAGAAAAAGGTAAAAAAAACAAGCATTTCTATATCAGAGGTAGTTTATGGAGCAATGGTCTCTTTGGATGTCCAAAAAGCAATAGAGAAGGAGTTTGAAATGGCTTTGCAAGATCGTGTGATGGAGGAAACGAAGGACAAGAAAAATGCAGTTGAGGCTTATGTTTATGACATGAGAAACAAGGTGTGTTACTTCTTTCTTCTCTTACTCATGGTAATGATATAAACTAAAATTGCCTATCATCAAGTTGTTTTTTTTCTATCAACATTTCAGCTTAATGACAAATACCAAGAGTTCGTCATTGCTTCAGAGAGAGAAGATTTTACTGCCAAACTCCAGGAAGTGGAAGATTGGCTTTATGATGAAGGTGAAGATGAAACTAAAGGTGTATATATTGCTAAGCTTGAAGAACTAAAAAAGGTATAAATCTGTGTGAATCCTTCCTCCCATCCCTCGATCAAACTAAAAAGTTGTACAAAGAAAAGGAATTACGGGCCCTGTTATTGTTATCCTACGTTATTTATGCACAAACATAATGTTTGTTTTTAACATAAGCAATGTGTGATTGCAGCAAGGTGATCCAATTGAAGGGCGTTACAAAGAATACATGGAGAGGGGTAGTATAATTGAGCAATTCATATACTGTATAAATAGTTATAGAGAAGCTGCAAAATCGAAGGACCCCAAATTTGATCACATTGACATTAGTGAGAAACAGAAGGTTAATGACTTCTCAATTTTTCTCTCTCGTTTCTTTGAATGGTTGCTTGCGAATAAATTTGAAATTGATTTCTTTTTAATGCTTGTAGGTCATAAATGAATGTGTTGAAGCTGAGAAATGGTTTACGGAGAAGCAACAACAACAAAACCCACTTCCAAAATATGTCAACCCTGTACTCTTGTCAGCTGAAATAAGAAAGAAAGCTGAGATTGTTGATAGGTATATGTTTAAAATCTCATGTAGTATTTGGGTTATTTAGAAATCATTTGCCTTTAGTATTTTTCAGTCACTGTGTGTCACTTAATTTGATTTTAGTAATTTTTGTACTTTTTTTTATTGGTTTTGATTCTCTTAAACTTTAATTGTTTTTTAAATTCGTACGTATAGCAATTTTCTGCTACCGGGTATTGCATCCAGTCATATTAATATTAGTAATTATTTTTATAGGGATTGAAAGCACTTTATCTTGTACATTGTTGCTAGTCCATTATCGTGCCATTGCTTAATGTACTTCAAAACTAGTCGAGTTGGGGAAGGATTAGTTGTCACTTTTGAACTTTTAGAGTTATCAATATTTCTTTTTTCTGTGTTAATTGTTCATTTTTCTTTCTATTGAAAAATTATTTATTCTTCTAATAGGTTCTGCAAGCCAATTATGACAAAACCAAGGCCAACCAAACCAACTACTTCAACTGGATCAGGAGCCCCATCTCCGCAGGATGATGAGCAGCAACACCCTCGAGGGGATGATGATAATGCCAACAGTAACGAAAATACTGGGGATAGAAGTAGCCAACCAATGGAGACTGATAAGTCTGAGAACGCAGGCTCTGCATAATTTTTGTTGTTGATTTGCACTCAAGTTCATACTCAGACTAAAGTCTCTGTACCTTTGTACAAGCATTTGAGTATGCATTGGGCCTCGGAAAGAAGAACTTGATGGGTGGACTGTGAATGGCTCCTTAATGTTGGGAGTAAGTGGGACCCTCTCGATTGGTTGTAAGTTTTAATTAATATTATGGTGTTACCTCGGAATACATACAATACGACAACATGGTCTGCCTTTCCATGTCTGGTGAGAATTGGCCAAAATTACTTCCTCTAGATTTATAGATTATTTGTATAAGATCTTTAGAAGATGAAGAATTATAATGTTTGTTTCCCGTTTAATACTCAAGTTTTGTTTTAGGTGACTTTATAACTATTGTTATGTTTCATGGCCTTTGTTCGGCTTTTCTTGTCGTTTTAACAATGTCACAGTGGAGTTAGATTTCCTCACAGGTATTAACTTGATATCGCGTGGATCCTCCCTTTCTCTTAACACTTATCTTTGCTGCTCTTTGTTCTTTAAATTTATCCTCTTTCGTAGGCTAAAACCATGTATGATTTATGATGTGTTCTGATTTGTCCAATAATTTTATATAACTTAGGAGTCGACATTCTAAATACACATTCTTGACTTGAGGTTTTTGACTTCAAGTTGACATCATGTTTTCCTTGTTTTATTTTCATTCCTTTGTTGGTTGATAATATCCTTATAATCTTTTTGTTCTTTTAGTCCCTCAATACTAAAATAATGGTTGGATGAACAACTAGTGATAATATAATTGGATTGATCTGGCTGGAAGATTATAATGTTATGGAACTGTGACTGGTAAGATATGAAGCTCGGATACTCCTCTTAAATGGCGTGTCGGTATCTGATACCTGTAGGACATGTATTCATGAAGTGTCCAATTCAAAAAGTATTTGTTAAATTTCTGACAATTCTAATAAAGTTCTAACACAATTTTAAAAAAGAAAAATACATTAATTTTTTAAAAATCAAACTTTATTGTATAAATTGTTATTATGATTGTAAAAATAAGAAACAAATTCTTGTGAACCAGTCATGAAAACATCTTTCTGTTCAAAAAAATACTCTGGATCATACTTGGACACATAAATCTTTATTGTCAATTTATATAATTCATAATTATATAATATATAGATCCATATCCTCGTGTTCTACATTTTAGAGATTTTACGTATCTTCGTATAAGTGTTCGTATCAATGTCTGTGTTACATAGTTGGTAAGTTTTTTTTAGTGAACTACTCGTCTAGTTGGTCAACACAGTTTGAGTGGTCTTGAGGGTATTTGGTTGAAGGTTGTGAACATTTTCAGATTTTTTGAACTTTAATATTCTGTTTATAATTTTTAAGAATAAAAAATTTACAGGTTATGATTATTTTTAGTGCACATCAATTCATGTGATTTACATATTAACTAGTGACGCGAACACAGTGTCTTGATTAAGTTTTAGAGTTTGATGGTTGTTTTTAGTATTTCTTGTTTGTTTGAATGACTTTTTCTATAAATTAAAATTAGTTTACCTATAAATTAATTTGTAAAAATATTTTTACATAGTTTAACTAGTTTTATTTTTATTGTGTATAAAGTAATTTTAGCATGTGAAAACCATATTATATGTTTTTTTTCTTTTATAAATAATTATAGAGAAATGTATCTCCTATCTTATATTTAATGCACATCATATAATGTAATCAAGTTATCTTGTTTTGTAGCCAATGGCGATGATAAGAACAATATAATCGTAGTGTTGACTAAAGTTAATGATTATGATAGTAAAATTTAAATCAACAAGATATTATAAATGTAATGGAAGAAAAAGAACACACTATTATTAAATTATGAAAATTAATGAAGTGATCTATCAACACATTACGAGCATACTGTTATTATTATAATAATAATAATAAAAATGTCATTATAACTCTTATTCAGAGAACTTAAAATAAAGTTTGTTGTGTTTAAGAAATGATTATTGTAAAAATTTAAACAACAATCCTCATTATTTAATTAATTAATTATTAGGAGAAGACGTTTCACACACTATCCGTATTTTTTATTTTTATTATTATTATATGTATATTTATATTTATTTAAATAAATATAGATTTATGTGTATATATGAGAGCATGAGAGACACATAGAGAGCATGAAAATTATTTTATTAAATTTTAAGATATTTGAGAAAGAAGAGATAAAGTGAAAAAAAGCAAAAAAAGAAAAAAAAATGGTGATAAAATCTCAAAAATTATTAAAATTGGAAAGCCGCGTGAAAATTGAAAAAGTAAAAATATATTTAAGAAAATTAAATTAAAAAAGCCTTTTATACATTCAAAATTATTTCTAACGGTTTTAATATGTTTTAGAAAAAATAAAAAATAATGCGTCATAATATAATAATAAAATTAAATATTAATATAAAAATAAAATAAAAATAATTAAAAATAATTAAAGAGGATAATTCCTTTTATATATAGATAGATTATTAGATATTCACTTAAGATATTTTAGTTTCATAGGTGAATAAATTAGTGAAAAATTAAAAATTAATAAGAATGTACTTGTTTTTTCTTATATACATGAATATATTAACATATGCATATTTATTGGTTGATTCAAAATCTCTAAAAAGAAAATTACATACATTAATATATTTATATTGTTAAATATATTTGGCATTGCCTCTAACATATATTTGTTTAATTATAAGAAAGACTTTATGTTACCATAGAATAAAAATTAAGTGTTATTTATTTTCTATTGATTTGTTAAATGTTTATTTATGTGTTAATATTTTCTTATTGCATATTTTACATTCAGAAATGATATCTTATATGATAAAATTTTAAATGAATTAGAAAAAGAAAAGAACACACAAAAAATTCGACCACAGTGGGAGTCGAACCCACGACCTTTTGATCCGAAGTCAAACGCGCTAATCCACTGCGCTATGCGGTCAACTGTGAAAGATTTAGTTTATAGTTTTATTTAAAGCTATAACATTTAGTCATTGCTCATGCATATAAAGATATTCAAATATGTTTCATAAATTGCACCCAAAATTATGATGAATTTAAACTCTAAAATAAATTAAATATCAAGATTAATAATATTTTAAATATATTTTTCTCTTTTAATCTACCAATATTTGTTTAAAAAATTATGATGCATATTTTTTTAACACGATTTTTATCATTGGTTTGAAAAATACCAATTTTATTGAAAAATAAGTACAAGTGTTTATAAAGATACGTACATACTTATATACGTACATACTTATATACGTACATATATATACATATACGTATACGTGTATATTATATATGCCAAAGATACGAAAACGACAAATTAGAAAGCTAAAACGACACTTTGTAGTTTCAACTTCAATGCTTAGTGAAATTGTGTGCAATTGTTCTTCCAAAATTTTCATCTGTGGCCATCACCGTTGGAGAACACTCCAATTTTCTCTCCAACAGCAATTCGTTCTTACCCTTCTCAATTTTCGGCTTCTACTCCCAATCTGTAATTTCCCCTCACTCTCCCTCTATTCCTCTCACTGTTACTACAAAGTTGGAATCTCTCTCTTCAATTTCCCGTAAGATAAATCGATCACGAACTTATATTGATTTGTTTTTCTCATGCTGATCTTATTTTTCAGTCGATTTTCCCCGTGAAAAGTTACCGCTTCCAGAATCCAGATCTGAGTGTGCAGGAACCACCGTTTGCATTTGGGTAACCTTGATTTGGGTTTTAAAGTGCTTTAAGGAAACTGGGGTCTCTAAATTCTGTACCTTTTGTCGAATGACGAGTAGTGTGGCTCCAATTGCGGAGATTTGGATTACTGGGTTGCTGCTGTAGTGGAGGAAGTTTGAGAATTGGTTTCGATTTGTTTGAGGAGGTTTTCTGGGAGGACTAGGTTTTTGTGAGGGAGTTTGTCTGGTCGGCGTCATGTTCTATGGTGCGGTGGTATGGGACCCTTGGCTTATTGTTGCTCAAATTGTGGGTCTTCAATGTTTGTACTATATCACCCTGGGGTTGCTCTTGTCGATACTTGTTGGCACGCGTGTGTCTCGGATGAGTCTCGTTTATTTCTTTGACTATGTTGCCATTACCACCTCCACCGTTACTGGTTGGTGTGTTATTGCTTCATTTCTGCTCAGTTCAGTTTCAGGGTAATTGTTTTTTTACACCTTAAATAAAATGTTTGAATTTGTCATTAGTTGGCCTATAATTGATTACTGATTGTGAGTTGTGACTCTACTTCCCTGTAGTGTATCGTAATTTTTAATTTACTGGTTAGAAGGTTGCTTTCATTATTTACTTATTCTATTGATTGCTTCCTGAAGTTTCTGAACAAACCTTTAGCATTTTTGTAACCATGTATTTAGCATATTTTCCTCTTTCCTTCATCATTTTCCTTTTTGGTTTGGTTTAGCAGCTTTCTGCCTCTAAGCTTATGAATGAATGTTCATTGTTAAAGCCGTTTGAGTGATTGTTCTCCTTGTGTTGGACTGATTGTGCTGTATTCTAGAGTAGGAAAAGAAACAAAAATTACACTTGGGACCTTTGAGATAGTTGTGTCTTTAATTTGGAATTTTAAGTTCTCTTTCTATCAATGCTTTTGGAATGTTAAAGAAACGATATTTGATTTGTAAATTAGACCCTGTTAGGAATGTTACTAAATAAGAAATCAGAAATAATATGTTTTTTTTTTTCTAAATCTAGTGGAATTATTTGTTTTATATTTAGAAATTCTGTCCAATGTTGTGTTTGTTCTGTGATTATTTTTAGTGGGAGGATTGAACCAAAGGAGGCATTCTTAGCTGTTGGGTTACGGCTTCTGTGCACTATTTGCTCAAATTATGTTGTAGACATTGTTCTTATGCCACTATTTTTGTATGCAGGGCGGTATATATGTTTTATTTGATTGAAAGATCACGAAAGTGCTTGGATTTTTCAGCCACACTCTACATTGTCCATCTCTTTATATGCATTGTGTATGGGGGTTGGCCCTCCTCTATAACATGGTGGATTGTGAATGGTTCTGGAATTGCAGTGATGGCCTTGCTTGGTGAACGTCTGTGCATGAAGCGGGAACTCCAGGAGATATCATTAACACGATTTCGTTCAAGTAAGAATTTCCTCCTTCGTGTACGCTTAGCTGGCTAACTGGACATGTGTTGTTTAAAGTTTTGTTTCCTTGTGTTATATTTTATATCTATATATTGTGCCATATCTTTTATTGTGTTTACTTATTTTCAGAAACCTGAATATATGTTCAGGCTGTTAAACTCAATTTGCGTTAGGCAAAGCATTTGAATACTATATGTATGTTGTGAAGGTTGTGCTTTTTTTTTTTTCTTTTTCTTGCCTTTTCCCATTTCGAACATTATCAGAAGGAAAAACCTTAATCTATGCACTAAGTTTTATATTCTCATTTCTGTTTGGATATCATGTTGCATTAAGTTTTAAGTTTTATGCTATTCTCTTTGTTGGTAGCTCATGTCAGAGCTCCCCCTCTCCAAATAATCAAGCTCTCTGCAATACCAAGTTGAATTAGAGTATCTGTATTCCAATTAGATTTAAGGCTGAGATAAAAAGTGTTACATATTAGCAAACGACAATTAAATAAAACTCTAGTTTCTGAGTCACCACCCTATGACACATGTAAAATTCTAGATTATTTCTATTCTATTAGGATACTGCCAATTTATATTTTGTTGTTACATTCCCTTTTCATCCTGTTTTGTACTGGGCAATGTGACAGCCTCTTGGCTCCTGATCCACTGGTATATAGATAGTACTTTTAGTAATGAAAGAAGGGGAAGAAGAATTAATTTTGTTTATTTTAGTTTGACTCCTTACTTGCTTTGGGAACTTCCCCTTGCTTGAAAAGGGTCATTACAGAACTATTTTTGAAATTATTGAAAGATCCTTCCTCCAAACCTCCCTCTGAAATTCACCTACAACTGCCCCACCCCCTCTCTTCACCGTCTCCCTCAAGGCTGTTAGAGTTTCCGACGTGGTCAAAACCCAAACAAGTGCAAACCTCCTGGCACCAAGCCTCCAAGCCCTGCTTTAAACCAATACCTCCAATTCAGCCAATACCCCGAGGCTGTGGAACCACCACCGGCATCAAAGGACCAAATTGAAACCCAGCCATATAGTTGTCGTTGTTCTCTACCCAGCTAGCTAAGCAGCAAACAGCGGAGGCAGAGAGAAGCAAGTAAACCCCAAACTGATGCCAGTCCAAATTCCAGCAGGAACAAACCGAAAAAACACCGCTATATCTAAAATTGTTCACAAAGAACAAATGGGTATGATCCAAACCACACATTTAACCCTAATGCAACTAATAATAATTATAATAATGAATGGTTTGTGCAATTTTTTCACCAAAATTGATCAATAAGAACGGACAAAGGTTGGGTTAGACATGACACTGACAGTGAGGTAGGGCAAAGAAGTCTAATTTGTGGGTTTCAGTGCCAGAGGGAATCACTGGAAAAGAGACATTCTCCTGAAGCGGAGCCCATACAACAATAACAAATGCTTCATCCTACAAAGGCAAGGTCAGCTACGTATATCACATGATGACCTCTTTTGGGTAAAGAGGAGCCCATATATTTTAATATTTAGTAAATATAAGGTCTATCTACGCGAACATATTTTAATTTATAAAAAGTTACGTTAACCTGTAAGTCTTTTAAAATCTATTTATTCATATATTTTACTAGAAGTAGATCCATACTCCAATTGTTGGCTGGAGTGTGGGAGACTATCCTATTGCAAACTGTTTAAACTTGCAGTCTTTCTGAGTAAGCACCCCTCGAGAACTAAGAATTTTCATTATGTCAACACTAGCGAAAGACAGAAAGTTTTGCCTGTCTGTCAGATTTTTATTTTTTGCATAAATTATTAAATTTAATTCTTTTATCAGTTTAATGTTTTTAATTTGATGTGGAAGTCTCGTAAAGAGTAGTAGATGTTTTGGGTGCAGTTGAAGGGTAAAGTAGTCTAACAATATATATATATATATATAACAAATGAGGGTATTCCATTTATTATAGATTATAGAAAAATATTATTATAGACTAGGGAATAAGAGACACTTCATACCTTCTATATTTTTAAAGAGGAGAAATAAAATAAGAGAGAGATAAAGAATAGAATACTGGGAAATAAATAATGGTTTACCTAACTAGCTTTACGGGGGTATAACAAGGCACAAAAATGTGCACTCCAGCACCTTGTATTCATTTTATATATACTATAGATATAGATTATCGTTTATAGATAATGATGAGTCAGAGAGCAATCTGTTTTATATACTGTCCAAAAGATGGTTAACTATTCCTGTGGCTTAATACTGTCGACTTCCTTGCAGATGTTTGATTGGCTGAAGTACATTTTTCAAGAAAGAAGTGCTGCAGGATGGTAACCACTTTTGCTTCTTTATATTGGATGATCTACAAGATACAGCCCAAGAAGTGAATAATTCTATTCTGCGGTTAAAAAACCTACATTTTCTTTTAATTCTTTAGTTGCAATAGAAATGAAACATATAACCAGACGAGATTAGGTACATAATTTTCAGGAATTACTGGAAGTCTTGATGTAATTTATTTATATTCTATTTTTGATTTTCCCTCCCTTTGGTGTTGTTGGTTAAGGTGATGCATTAGTTGATAGGATTTCTATTCTTTTTACTCTTTTTGTGAGTTTTCGCTTCTGTTTGCAGTCTTGGAATTATATGTTACTTCTTTCTGTCCCATTACTTTTATCGAGGTTGGTATATCAGGTAGCAGATTGAACCTCTTCGTCAAATTTATTTATTTATAACTATTTATTGATTGATAAATTTGCACCACATTTTTGGTCGATCTTCCTCTACATAGTTTAATTGCTAATGTTACATTGTCCATGTAGTTCCTTATTAAAGGAATGAGAATTAAACCATTATGTAATCATCTTGTCATGGGAATGAAGCTTGTTAAAGTAACCTACTAGTGGGATTACTTTATTTATACGTGTAGGCATTGGAAGCACTGGCTCCGCTAACAATCGCTTTCCCTTTTGTTAGTGTGAGGTCTTTTTTTTCAAATTGGGAAAACTTAACATTTGTGTTAGGAAAAAGGAAAAAGAATATAGTCATATCAGCAAAAAAGAAGATTGGAACGCTCGTCTTTTATTCCTTCTTTAATCTCAAAATATCTATAATATTATCATTGTCAACAGAATAAAGTCATCTCAATGTGTTTTGCTTGGATGCTCTTCTGAAACAACAAAAGCCTTGGTTTGTCAAGGTTTTTGCTAGCAAAGTAGCCGGAGAGATTCTGAAAGAAGTTAGAAGCCTCATCTTTTTCCTTTTGTACTTGAAATTCATCTATGGAATTCAAGGCTGAGCTTTCCAGGAGGATGAAATGTCAGCCACAGCTTCTCCAACTGTGAGATAGACACCTTTCAACCCAAAGGAATCTAAAATATTTGAGTGATGCAACTTTTCCATCACATTTCCAACAGGATTTGCCAACACAAGCTGCACCAACGAATTATGAATATAAGTATTTGAAATAAAACTGATGGAAGTCTCTATGGCCTTATAAAATGTTACAGATAGTATCTATACCTGAAGTGATCTTTTGTCCAGCACCTTTCTAAGCTCACATAGAGTATCGATTCCACTTGTGTCTATGGCTGTAACAGCTGGGGAAAGAAAATAAGAAATTATTCTTTTCAGTCAGAAGTATCTCAAAACTTGAATAAAAAAACTTTAAGTCAGAAGAAATGCATACCTGTCATGTCCAAAATTATACACTTCAATGCACTTTCATCGTTTGCTTTTACTCGCTCTTCCTCTTCTCGAACCCATCTCAGTATCCTATAGCAGGAAAAGCACTCAAGTGGTTAGAATCTCATAATCACTCAGAAAATGCCTCTAAAAAAATCATTGAAATGTTCTAAACATTTACAAAATTACAATCTATAAGTCGCTTTATCTAACCTTTCTTGCAGGTACGTTGAATTAGCAAAGTAGATAGGAGACTCAACAGCCAAAATGAGAAATGAAGGAATCCTCAAAGCTTCTCTATATTGGTTTAGGTTGTGGAATATTGGCGTCCCCGGTATATTCCCCAAAACCAGTGTGTTTGGCCTAGAGACATTAAGCAAGATCTTGAAGACTGATATTCCCACCTGAAGATTTTGGCCAAGCCAGTAATATTAATCACATAGCATCAACATACAATGTATTTTAGATTTCTAATAACAGGAAACAGATTAAATTATTCCTAGCTTACCGCTATTCCAAGGCCTAGAGGCACTGAAATGAACAGAACACCGAAAAAGGAGCACAAGCAGGCCAAGAAGTCAAGCTTGTCAACCTTCCACAATTTATATGCAGCTTGATAATCTATTAGCCCTACAACAGCAGTGATGATAATGGCTGCTAAGACTACATTCGGTGTGTAATGGAACAGCGGCATCAGAAACAAAAGGGTCACAAGAACTGCTGATGCCATGATTATATTTGATACTGCTGTCTGTGCCCCAGCATTGAAGTTAACAGCTGATCGAGAAAATGACCCTGCAAGTTTATTTTAATGTCAGAATGGACATTTTCTCAACTTCCATCTCTTCAATAACTTAACTACTAGTAAATTGTCAATCACGTGGTCAAATGAGAGAAGAATCATTACCTGTTGTGACGTAGCATGAAGAACAAGAACCAGCTATGTTCATAAGACCAATGGCCATCATTTCTTTGTTTCCATCCACCTGGTAGTTCTTCAGTGCAGCAAATGTTCTTCCCACTGCAATTCCTTCCTGAAACAGAAGAAAATAGCTGTTGAGTTATATGGTGTATTGTGTGTGTATGCTTGCTTATATGGTGTATTCTGTAGTCATTATGTTTCTCAGTTTGGGACAACATACAGTGAGAGACAAAATCCCAGTGACAAGCCCTGTTTTGAGAGCAAGAGCCAAATAAGGACCATTGAAGTACAACATGTTTGATGATGGTGGATTAAGCCCTTTTGGCAATGCACCTATCTGACAGAAAAAAGGATAAACACTATTAGGAATGAAAATAATACTTGAGCATCTCTAGTGTGTTTTTTAAAAGATTAAAAGGGAAAGTGCTCTTTCTTACAATAGCAATTTTATGGGTCTTATTTCTCAGAAAAAATACTAAAACGGTTGACAGAATGACTGATGTCAACGGGGCAGCTGCTGAAACCCAGAATAGTTTTGGCTTCTTCAAGCTCTGTTGCAATCATTAAGAATTTTCAGATATCAAGAAGTAGCTTAATTGTCTTAGAGCAAAGAGTAGTAATCTATGTATTTTTGTATTCGAGATATAGGATCTTACAATGTGCCTTGTTGTCAACAGGAATAGTAGGAAACTGAATCCCAGCAGAAGGTTTTGCCATGACCACTGCACAAGTTGCTCAAAATATTTAGTGAGCATATACGTAATCACACTCACATTTGTATAACTTGGGACGAATATGAAATATTTATTTTCATTTAGAAATGACCCTTAATTGCCTAGCCATTCCATTTTTCCTTTCATGATATAATTAGAAGGAAGAAATTTTTAGTTTGATAAATAGTTGGAATCTAATCCCTTTATATAAAAGTCAAAGAAGAGAATATATATACATATAAATAGCTGGTTTTCAATTACCAATCTCAATTCAATGATAGTGTCAATTCTTATGTCTTAAAACAGAATCAGTGCTATCAGAATGCTTTACGGTGGGAAATTTATTTTGTTTTGTTTTAAAGTTGCTTTACTCTTCCAACCATTTGCAAAACAGTAACTATAATATATAACTAAAAAATGTTGAGGCCGTCCTTTAAAAAAAAATAGTATCTCAATTTTAACATATATTATTACCAATCTCAATTCAGTGACAGTGTCAATTCTTATTTCTTAAAACAGAATCAGTGCTATCAGAATGCTTTACGGTGGGGATTTCATTTTGTTTTCTTTTAAAGTTGCTTTACTCTTCCAACCATTCAAAACATGCAAACCAGTAACTATAATATATATATCTAAAAGAAGTTGTGGCTCTCTCTGAATTTTAACATATATTATTACAAAATCTGAGTAGAACTAGAATAAAGTATGAATATCAAACTTTACCTCGTGTCTTTGCTTGAAAACAGAGATGAGCACAGGTACTATTTGCATCTTAGTGGTGAAATGAACTATTCCAAGCAACCCTTTCAGCTGCTGCAGTGACACAATAATAGCTGCACCAGCCATGAAACCCACCAGAGTTGCCTTTGAGAGAAAGTCAATTACAAAGCCTAACCTGTGTGGATCATCAAAGGCTATTATCAGTCATAAAATATAGCTACCCAAATATCTCAATCAATGCATAATTGAAAAAATCCACAATAAAAACTTAAACCATGATTTAATACCTTAATATACCCAGAGAAGATTGGAACAATCCGGCAAAAAAAGTGGCAGTGAAAGCCATTTTGAGATAGAGAATAGGATCTTGAACATAAGAAACTGTCTCACTTAACATTGATCCCATGACCAAAGATGCAATTGAAACTGGACCAACACCAATATGTCTAGAACTCCCAAGCAGGGAATATATCAGCGGAGGCACAAAGCTGGAATCTGCACAATATTCACACTCACACATCATCATTCATCATACAAATCTACAACAAGAACTCAATGACATGCACAAACAAAGGGTACTGACATAATCCAATAATGGGTGGCAAGTTTGCTAGCTTAGCATAGCTGATTCCCTGCACACACAAAAACTTCAAACTTTAAACATACTTCTATGAAACATGCACGTGTGGGTACTTATTACACAATCCAAAATAGCCCTCTTATCCATGATCTCAGACACTTTTCACCTGACACACTTCACAAAGCTTTTCAATTTTAAAAGACAAAACTTTAACAAAACCCTGTAACATATTACGTGAAGATTGTTTGTCTGAGACTGGTAATTCAGTTGCAGACAAACAATCTCTATGGGACATGTAACCAAAGTTCTTAATTCATGAAACTCGTCCAACCCTTTTGACTTTAAGGTTGTCTCTGATCATGCTATGGTTTTTGAATACTGCTAGAAAGAAAAAAAAGGGAGAGAGACCTGAGGAATGGCGAGGCTTGCAATGGTGAGACCGGAGATGATGTCAGAACGGAGAAGGGAAAGGTTGTAGAGAGGGGCCCATTGGAAAATGGGGAAGAGGTATTGGAGAGCAAGGAGAAGTTTCATGAGGCAAGTTTGGTTCTTGAACCTGTGAAGAGGGTCATCTGGGAAGAAGATCTCAGAGAGTCTGTGTCTGAGTTTTTGCATGGTGGTGCGTTCTGGTGGCAACTGAACCTTGTGGATTTCCATGGCTGCCACTGGCATTGCCATTTGTATCTCACTTTGGTTCTTCATGCTGCAACCATTGTTGCATGCTAAGTCCTCAACTCTGTTGGAGCTCACACCCATTTCTCTTATCATCAAACAGAGAGAGTAGCTATGAATTTATAGAGGCAGAGAAACCATGGCATCAACACAACACCTAGTCTCTGTCGTTATCCAAATTCCCGTTATTGGAATATTCGAATTACTCTTCTTCAACCACTTCTCACACAACACATAGTAACCTATGATAAACTTTTTTTACCGTGTTCATCTTCTGTTAAATGTAATCAATCACACTCCAACAACATAAAAAAATTCCTTATGAAAGAAGTTTCTATGTTTTTCATTTGAAAGAAAATGTATATCATAATTTCAAAACATGCATTTAGAATCTACATGACTGATTAATCAGCTTCATGTTAATTCATTTATACACTGCATCATGTGATATTATACCATAAACAGAAATATTATTAAGGTTTTAGTTGCATGCCTTATAAAAAGTATTAATTGCATCTATGTTATCGACGATGTTAATGTGAACATGATCCATACACGATTATCCAATTTTGTGTTCCTTAAAACTAATACTCTTAAAAAGTTATGTATCAAATTAATTTTTAACATTACATAACTTACTACCCAAAATATAAACAATAAAATTAAAAAAAATTGACATGGCAGAAGTCGTGCCAAATTGGCACGACTTCAGTATGACAAGACAAAAGTTGTGACAAGTTGACACGACTTCAGTATGACATGACAGAATCGTGTCAAATTGGAACGATTTGTGCATATGAAGTCGTGTCGAATTGGCACGACTTGTCTAAATTTGTAAAAAAAATTTAACGGATCGCATCTTAGTAAAAAGCAAAAAAAAAATAACTCCATCATGGTAAAAACCCTTAATTCATTTATACACTTATACACTGCATCATGTGATATTATACCATAAACAGAAATATTATTAAAATTTTAGTTGCATGCCTTATAAAAAGTATTAATTGCATCTATGTTATCGACAATGTTAATGTATTAAATTTTCTCATTTAATGAATGTTATAATTTTGTATAATTATTTTAAAATGTTTGTGTTTTTTTCATATGAGTATGTTAAGTAGGAAACATATCTGATTATCACACATTAAAATATTACAACATTTTCAATTAAATTATTTCCTTTTATAAAACTTAAATTCAAAACTTTGTTTTAAAATATCGAATCCATTGTGTTTAGATGCCACTATACAGGGAAATGTTGTACTTAAAGAATCTAATATCAACAATTTTCATTTCTTTAATTTTTAGTGTCTAATGTAAAAGTTCTCTTAAATATAGGCCACTTACCAAGTACCATTATCATAAATTTTGAGGTTGGTGTTAGTTAATCTCTAAACTTTCACACTAATTATATCAATTTTTTCCTTTCTTTTTAAGTAATAAACGAAATGTGAAGAAATATAAGGATGGTGATTTGTAGGAAGATATATTAGTATATAGGTATGTTGGAATATCTGAAGAATATTGGTATCATTTTTTAGCTAATCAGTATTTAACTTATTTGTCGGAGATATTTTCCGTATAATCTAGGACATGAATACGACTCATCAAATACTCTTGTAACTAGCTTTGTTGTCATTTATTAAGTGTCTTAAGATGTTCTTTGACACGATCGATCAGTTGTCAAGGCTGAGACTGGCTCGTCTGGTACCGTCCGGTATAAAACCAAATATTTTTCTTCAGTCATTTTTTTACTAAACACATTCTTTAGTCTTAAAAAATAAAAATTAACTTTTATATATTTTAAAATTAATTTTGTTAATCAACTAATCAAATTTCAGCCAAACAATTTCAACTAGTTTTTTTAGGTGACTATAAAAATGCGTAAACAAATTAATCTCATGAATAATTTTCACAATAAAAAATGTATTACTAGTATTATAACATAACCAAAGAGACACACAAACTCTTTTAGCAGTTGAAAGCAGCTTGTGTGATCAACAAAGTGAAAATAAAATACTAAAATGAGGAAGTGACACTATCAAATATTTAAGTACTTGAAATATAAAAAATTTGAAATGGTGACTCATCATCACCACCACCACCATTGATGGACTGAAACAATCAACTTAGCTAAGGAAAAGGTGGTTTAACCATGATTGGAAATTCTTAAAAAGCAATGGTGTTAGGAAGTTGGTTGGTGTGATGGGCAAAGTTAGATAGAGTGCAAAATGGGGTTAAAAAGCTTTTGGTGTTTGTTAGTGATTAAGCACTTAAATTAAGGTGTTAAAGTAAATTGACCTATGAATATGAAGTCAATACAAAGTAAAGAAGGGACCAGAGAGAGACAGCAAAGAAAAAGAGACACATTAACTAGTAAAGAAGATGCAAGAGCTTCCAACTTCATGTGGAAATGATTCTATTCTCAAAAACTACAATTATATTTAACTCAATATAACTTTAACCTAATGCTTCTCAAATTCATAGAGAGAAATTTAAATGTGTGAGGCAGCACAAACACTTTAAAATTATTCCATTTTACTTACTTGTAATAATTTTTGATGTTTTATAATATTTTTTGTATGTAATGATGGAATCTTTGAATTCCGGAATGTTAGTCTAGGTGATATGTTATGTTTCATGATAATAAAGTTTGAAAAAAACACTCATAGAAAGTATATGGGTTGGGGCTGGACGAACCAACCTGGTATTGGAGGTTGTTTGATTGGTCGGAATTAATACACCAAGGTAAAATAAGAAGATATAGGATAACTTAGGTAATTTTATTTAAGTTATGATACACATTAAATATAATGCATGAATGATAGAGACCATTACAAATTATATAAATAAATATGTTATACAATAATAAGGTATGTTTTGATCAATATATTTACTACACTCAAATAGTGAATATTTATTTGATCGTCGAAAACCCTTTTTGCAAGTACACTACCAATCGAGAGTTGAAAATCGAGAGTTGAAAGTCGAACATGAGAAAATAAGATAGAAAAAGGTGATAAAGGGAGAAGATTAAATTGTCGTAGCAAACACTTTCTAAGCCCTATACAAGTAGAGAAAGAAAAAAAATCAAAGGGTATATCCATGAAATAGTGACTCTTTTTTTTTCATTTTAAAATTTTGAGCCTCTTTTAAATTTTGAAGGAAATATTTTCTAAAACTAAAACAAACATATTTTAGTTTTAGTTTGTTTTAATGAAAATATAATACAGTAAAACAAAAAAATATGCTGCCTTTGTTTTCTATCATTTTAGTTTCAAATTACTCTTACTATTCCTTTATCTATCTCATATTATTTATCATCTCTTACTCTCTAATTATTTATAAAAAGTAGAAAAAGAAAAACATATCCAAACACTCTCTTTAACTTCTTGTTTACAAATGTAATTACTTTTTCATGCCATAAGTTCTTTGATTCATTAGAAGGTAGTTATTAGTTAAACAAGTTTGATATTTTATTAAGATTGAGGCATGTGACTCTATTTTTATTTTTTAAATGTGTAATATAATGATATTTTTTTTATTTTTTTATTTTTTGATCAGCAGTGTAATATAATTTATATCATGATATGTATAATGATATAGTATATCATTTATTAAACAATAATAATTAGTAAATAATATTTTAATTATATGGGGTGAAAGATGCTGTCCTTAGATACTTCTTCACACCTTTAAATTTATAATAAATTAAAATTATACCTATTCAGACTTTTTTTTTCCAAAATATAATTATATCCTTTGATTTGTTTATCATTTTCTCTTACAAAAGCTTGTTATTTAGAAGGCTGAGTGAATATTTTAAAACTGAAGAAAATGCTTTAGAAGTGTAAAAATAGAAGATAATGTTTAAAAATAAATGAGAAATTGTGTAGAATTTTTAAAAAAAAAACACACAAAAATCTCAATATAATTTTGAAAAACCTGAAAAGGTATTGGTGTAAATTACTTTTAATTTACCATTTATCACGGAACTCATTCATCCTAAATTTTATTTATACATCTTTATAGTACAATAAAAATATAGATAAAGATAAAAAGTGAGGAAAAAATTAAAATTAAAACAATTAATATGAAAAAAAATAATGAAAAGAATAATACTATATAAAGATACACATGTTATTTTCCTGTCACTGTGTCGCAACACTTCAATTAGCTTGTGCATATTTAGGTAATATAATATTTAAGAAATTAACCTTTTAGTACATTCGAAATTAACATGTTTGATCACAAAAGAGAAGAATTAGGAGGTAATGAAGTTATCAAAACCAATATATATGTATTTCGGACGATAACACCATGTTCTTTAATACACTTTTTCTAATAAAATAAAAGTATCATTTATTAAAATAATCTTGCATTCACAATAAATTATTTTATATACTGAAAAATAAAACATTAATGTGAATTATTTGAATAAAAAAATAATATTTCATTTAAGTCTAATTTAATTTTTTATTGACTAAAATTATAGCATTTTTTTTATATAAAACTCATTCTAGATAGACATGATATTGCATAAAAAATAACATTAATAAAATAAAAAATTAAAATCATAAAAAATTGTATTTTTTCTAATAAACTTTAAAATTTTGAAAAATAATTAGTGTATCGGTTGATATCAAACGAGTTAGTCACTCGATTTCGGTGATCGACTATCAAAACATACTTAAAATACTTAATAAATAAGAACAACTACAATTACAAATATGAGTCACATTCATTTTCCGCTTAATCTGAACTCTTAAAAAACTCTCATTCATTAATTGTTTTAAAAATGCTTTAACGTCAATCAATTACCAAAATCAAGAATTATAAAATATATTATTAGAACACATGATATACTAAAACCATAGCATTGACTTTGTGTAAGAAAGTAAAATTACCCAAAACTGCTTTTCACTTACAATAGATGCTATACCATTTCCCAAAGGAAGAAAAAATAAGCATTGTTTATGGGTAATTAGGGTTTAAAGTTTATAGAAACATTGAAGTTTTGAATTAATGGTGGACTCTTGCATGCATCGAAGAAGCAACAGGAATGTAGCAGCAATAGGTCCCAATTATGTGGCCATATTGAAAGCAAGAACAGATTCTCCAAATTCTACGGATGTTATTTAAGGTTCAAGAGACGGTTGTAGTATACTCATGATGTCTTTTTTTACATCTTGTTCCTTTTTTATTCAGATTCACCTCCAAAATATCTATCGTTTAAACAGAATACGTAATTGACAGTTTCAGAAACTCTGTCATTTCTGGTTTTCTTTATTTGCACAAAAGTGGATATGTGGCCACAGGTGCTTGCTTTGTCACAATGAATTATCACCCAACATATTATTGATATGTTTTTCTAATCCATAATAAATAAATAAAATAAAATGAGATATTTTATGAGTGTTTTAAACCCTTATATAAAAAGGGTTACGACACTAATCTACTGACTTCATTCATCTGATTTTACAAATCATCAAATCTCAATATTCAAAATGGTTATTAAAATTAAAAAATCACTTGTTAAATTAATTTGTAATCGAAATAGCAAGAAAATATGTGGTGACAAAAATCTTAATTACAAATTACTTAATGATATTTTTTCTATCAGTCTTATTATAATCAAAAAAATCAACCATCATTTTCATTACTTCAATTTAAGGACACATTCCAATAATTTTTTTATTATAAGAAAATTTAAATTTAAATTAAGGATAAAAACTAATTTTACATAGAAAAAAAATATATTTAACTCTTATTATTATTATTATTATTACAATTAATATTATTACTATATTAATAATAATCATAATAATAAATAAAAAATTATAATAATAAAATAATTATAATTTAATCACTAAATCAGTCACTAATTTATAATTATATATTTTTATTTAACTACCAATTTGATTTAGCTGAAAAATAAAATTTGATCCCTGATTTGTAAAAAATTTAGTGACTCAAATCAAATTGATATGATATATTTGTATTTAATAACTAATTTGATTTTATTACTAAATTAGTATATATTAACGTTAAAAATTAGATTAATTATTAGTTTACACTAAATTGTATCAAAATTAACTTAATTACTATTTCAGTCCTAATTTATTTCATTCACTAATCGATTATTAAATAATTTTTTTAAATGAGTGTTTGTTGGCATGTGAAGAACTATAAATTAATTTTTTTAATTTCTTATCACTTAACCATTGTTTCATATTTAGATGTGTTAATTTTCGTGTCAAATGTTATTCACAATTTTTCTTTTATTCATGATTTTTTATTACAAATATCATGACAAATGCAAATTTCAAAATAATAATTTTTTCAAACAATTGAAATATAATTGTTGTTGGAATGAAGAAAAAAATAATTATGGAGAACTTGAATATCCAGAACGTGTCTCTATTAAATATTATGAATATTTATGTTGTATTAATAAATAATAATCATTAATAAAAAATCAATCTAATACATTGATAATATTTTTTAAAAATTACTAAATTGAATATTTTTATTTATATGTGTATTATATTACAATTTTCTTATATTGAAAAGAGAAAGTATTTAGAAACGAATTTATATGGAAAAGCAAAATAGTTAGCTTGTATTATGCAATTAATAATTGGAGGGCCCACTGTTACTGCCAATAAACCTAACAAATAAAGTTATTATCATTATCCTACCCATAATTAGGCACATATTTTAATTATTTAAGGGTTAATTAGATTATTCAATAAATTGATTCCATGAATTAGCTGAGTTTTATTTTTGGATGAATAATTTTTACTTGAATAACACAAAAAAATATTTTATCATCATCCAACCCATTTTAATTATCTATGCCATGTTTAATTTATAATTTAATATATGTTTTGTCTAAAACAATTTATAAGTTATTTATTCATTAATGAAAATACGTAGAAAAATATATTTTAGTTTAGATTTTTTTTTTAATATTGCAATATGGATGTGAATAATGGTTGAATTGATGTTGAAGAGGAATATTGAATTTTAGAGGAAGGGGACTCACAATACCTACCATAAAGGAAGAGAAATTTGAACCACGAAAAAAAGATTTAGAATCTGTACCTATCCAACACACAAATTTTGTAAGATTCTATGTACACTGTTTTATGATAGGATCCAACACAAACTCTAGTAGTAATTTATGCTTTTCATTAAACTTTTAAATTTAATTTAGCACTCTTTTTTTTTTTCAAATCTTACTCAGATATCTTAACTTTTAATTATTTTACATGTAATTAGATATCATGTTGAGTTGGGAATCCCATATCGAGTAGAGATCCGAACATTATATTGTATATAAATGAATACAAATTTCACCTTACAGGTCGGTTTGATAATGTTAAGTTAGACCTAAAATTCATTTCTTAATATGATTAGACGTCTCAAACGAGCTTATCCGAAGTGCTTCTCCAACGGGCTTCTTGATGAGAATCAATTAAAGGAGGTTTTTATTAATGAAGGAAGAGGCCATTCACCATCACACTTGAAGTTCTTCCTTCTAGTCTTCTCAAAATTAAAAGAAGACATAAAATAAAGAGAGGCCCAAAGCCCAAGCCCAAGTTTTAAATAATAGAGAATATTGTTTGAAGGTGCTTAGAGGGAAACATAAGAAACCTCTTTTGTGAAAGCATCTTTAGGTCCTTAGTTTAGGAGTCTTAGGGGGGTGTGAGCTTAGTAGAGTGGTGTAGACATAATAGGGAGGTGCCAAAATAAGAGAGGAAGTCACACCTTCCTCGTGACTATAGTTGGCGCCACTTTCTTTTGTATTTGGGGGGAATTTTGAATTTGTTTAGCTTACATTTCAGCACCTCTAGGCTATAAATTAAGGTGCTGCCCTTGTATATTTGAGATTTGAATTTTGATTAGAGAAACTATACTCAATTTTTGAGAAAATTGGAGAGCGTTGTGTCTTCCTCACTTAGTCTTTTCAAGTGGTTCTTGCACGAGTTGACAATCGATTTTATAAGGTATATAGTCTCAAAGCATTATAACTATCTTGTTAAGTCCAATTCTTAAGATGGTATCAAAACATTACTGTTATCATATTGTTATTAGATCATTCATAAATATCTATCATACACTTTTCAATATGAGGGGTATTGAAAATCTCATACCAACTAAAAATAAATTTAGTTCATAATATATAAGTGAATGCAAACTTCATTTTATAAGTGAAATTTATAATATTGAATTAGACTTCAAATACATCTTTTAATATACAATATTGAATATTTAGTTAATTTCAATCCTCTCTTATTTGTAGTCTTTTAGTTTTTTTTTCTCATAATTACTAAACTTTTCTATGAGAATCATTCTTCACAAGGAAATGATTTTGAAAACTTGAGTAAAAAAAATACCTAATATTTGGTTCTTTTACAAAGTTGTCTTTTTTTACTAATCTCATACATTGAGTGTAAAGGTTTTGAGCTTTCAGAGAAATTCCCATACAAAAATCTCTTAAATAGACCATAGTACTTGAGAGATTAATAGTTAATTTTTACAAAAACAATTCCCTAATTCGTCCAATAAAGGTTCACACAGCATAATTTTTCTTGGTTAGAAAAAATTGGAAAAAGTTTATTAATTCAAATGGGGATCTCAGATGAAGTAAAATTAGTTAAATTCATAATATATATATATAACTAAATACAAATTTAATTTTATAAAATTAAAGTTAAAATATACTTTTTAAAAATCAAAATCAAAATCAAATGTCTGTAGCTCTGAATGATGTTCTCATATTAATACACCAAGAACCAAGCAGGTAGAGATGTAGCCAAATGAAGGAGATTGGGTTTGTTTTGTTCACTCAAATTAAAATTCTGTTTAGAAAAGAGACAAGGTTATATATATATATATATATATA